>ERZ779851.371-NODE-371-length-44917-cov-46.871874_pt1 | contig 44917 bp, 29 predicted proteins | sample MGYA00511094_ERZ779851 | MGnify/ENA primary metagenome ERZ779851 (study PRJEB29588, sample SAMEA2155512) | human gut metagenome | biome: human gut; feature: human-associated habitat; material: faeces | place: Denmark | collected 2008/2010 ...
TGCCGACCTCCACATTATCAGTGTGGCGCTCTAACCAACTGAGCTATAGGACTGTAGTTGGTAAAGAGTGGACTCTTCTGCCCAGCTTCCTCTATCTCTAATATCTAAAAAACAAACTTGTCAGTACAAGAAGAGAAACCTGCCTTCATCCATAGTCTCTCATTCTACTTTAGAAAGAATAATCGTCTCTCCAGAAAGGAGGTGTTCCAGCCGCACCTTCCGGTACGGCTACCTTGTTACGACTTAGCCCCAATTACCAGTTTCGCCCTAGGCCGCTCCTTACGGTCACGGACTTTAGGCGCCCCCGGCTTTCATGGCTTGACGGGCGGTGTGTACAAGGCCCGGGAACGTATTCACCGCGCCATGGCTGATGCGCGATTACTAGCGAATCCAGCTTCGTGGGGTCGGGTTGCAGACCCCAGTCCGAACTGAGACAGGCTTTAAGGATTAGATGCGCTTTGCAGAACACCATCTCTCTGTACCTGCCATTGTAACACGTGTGTAGCCCCGGACGTAAGGGCCGTGCTGATTTGACGTCATCCCCACCTTCCTCACACCTTACGGTGGCAGTGTCCCCAGAGTGCCCAGCTTTACCTGATGGCAACTAAGGAGAGGGGTTGCGCTCGTTATGGCACTTAAGCCGACACCTCACGGCACGAGCTGACGACAACCATGCAGCACCTTCACAGAGACCCCGAAGGGCGTCATTGTCTCCAAATCCTTCCTCTGCAATTCAAGCCCGGGTAAGGTTCCTCGCGTATCATCGAATTAAACCACATGTTCCTCCGCTTGTGCGGGCCCCCGTCAATTCCTTTGAGTTTCACCGTTGCCGGCGTACTCCCCAGGTGGGACACTTAACGCTTTCGCTGTGCCACTCAGATCTCTCTCGACCCGAACAGATAGTGTCCATCGTTTACTGCGTGGACTACCAGGGTATCTAATCCTGTTCGATCCCCACGCTTTCGTGCCTCAGCGTCAGTCGGGCGCCGGTACGCTGCCTTCGCAATCGGAGTTCTGCGCAATATCTATGCATTTCACCGCTACACCGCGCATTCCGCGTACTTCTCGCCCACTCTAGACTGCCAGTTTCAACGGCGGCAGGCGGTTGAGCCGCCCGTTTTGACCGCTGACTTAACTGTCCGCCTACGCACCCTTTAAACCCAATAAATCCGGATAACGCTCGCATCCTCCGTATTACCGCGGCTGCTGGCACGGAGTTAGCCGATGCTTTTTCTCCGGGTACTCTCATAGCACCGCGCACGGCGCTTTTGCTCCCCGGCAAAAGAGGTTTACAACCCTTAGGGCCGTCTTCCCTCACGCGACTTGGCTGGTTCAGGCTTCCGCCCATTGACCAATATTCCTCACTGCTGCCTCCCGTAGGAGTTTGGTCCGTGTCTCAGTACCAATGTGGGGGACCTTCCTCTCAGAACCCCTACGCATCGTCGCCTTGGTGGGCCGTTACCCCCCCAACTAGCTAATGCGCCGCATGCCCATCCCTGTCCGGATTACTCCTTTGGCGCTCGCAGGATGCCCCGCAAACGCTTTATGCGATATTAGACCGGATTTCTCCGGATTATCCCTCTGACAGGGGCAGGTTGCATACGTGTTACTCACCCGTGCGCCGGTCGCCGGCAGGAAAAGCAAGCTTATCCCCCGCTGCCCCTCGACTTGCATGTGTTAAGCCTGTCGCTAGCGTTCATCCTGAGCCAGGATCAAACTCTCCGTTGTTGTTTATCTTTTCTTTCTCTTTTTTCAAAAATCAAGACAGACAAACTCGTGTATTATTGTTTGTTGCCTGTGTCTTCCACCCGAGCTTCCCGAAAGAAACTTCGGCTTCCGACGCCCGGTGCCATCGTGCGGCGTCCGGGGCTCTTTGCGCTTTGACTTTATCAGGTAAAAGTAGTTGTTAAGAATTGACTCGAGTTTATTTTTTTAAGCTCTCGTACTACTACTTTGTCTATTGTAATCCTTTCAATGTGCTCGTTTTTTCGAGTGTCTCGGAACGCATTTTTGCGACCCGAAAGCGTCTGCAAAGTTACGGCGCTTTTTTGTCTCTGCCAAAAAGTCCGGCAGTGTTTAACACTCTTTAACCTCTCGGCGCCCCGGCTCGCATGCCGTCGGCGTCATTCCCGAAAAGCGAGTGCAAAGGTACGCCCTTTTTCGTCAACAGCCAAATTTTTTCGCACTTTTTTTCGCGGTTTTTTTGCCAAAACCGGCCCTCGAACACCCAAAACGCTATCATTCCACAATATAGCACAACTAATATTTTTTATGAGAATAACGGGAGCGATGAGAATAATGGGAACAATGGGAATAACGGGAGTAATGGGAGTGATGGGAAAGCGACAGAGAGGCCCTGCAAGTTCGAAGTCCGATGTATATGCCGAAAAATAGCTATCTTTGCAAAGCTATCGGGGAAGGCAGTCTGACATAGTGTAATTGACCATTGCACACCCCACTCTATATATTGTAGTACGGCGAAAGCCGTCCATATACCCTTTTCAATCTAAGAATACAGACAGACGATGAGACGACACAGCATCTTATATATAATAATGTGTACGCTGGCGATAGCGACCGCCGGCATCAATGCCTCGGCCATCAATTGGGGGCATATACGCTTCGGCAACGAGGAGCGCGACACGACGCTGATGGTGGAGATTATGAAGAAAGCATCGACACGCGAGAAGGTCTCGTCCCTCAAGTACACACCCGGGATGCTCCTCTCTGACATCGGGCACAGCTTTATCGGAACACCATACGTAGCACATACACTGGAATGTGACACGGCATACGCCTTCTCGCACCGTGCCGCCGACGGGTCGGCCGGCGAAATGCTAACCATCGACCTTGGTGCGCTCGATTGCACAACTTTTGTCGAGACTGCGATGGCTATGGCCTATACTATAGGCGAAGGACGCTCGGGATGGCGCGATGCTATGTACAACCTCGAGAAAATCCGCTACCGCCACGGAGTAATGAACGGATATGCCAGCCGCCTGCATTATATCTGCGACTGGATTATGGACAACAGCGCCATGGGCATTATCGAGGATGCCGTCCGTCGCATGGATACAGGCGTCAAATACGAAGTCAAGACCATCGACTACATGTCCACCCATCGAGACAGCTACCCGGTCATGGCCGACAGCGTCACCTATGAACGCATACGCGATGTCGAAGACGGATACCGCAACCATCGCTTCGGCTACTTAAAAGCGCGGTCTTTAGGCGACAAGAGTGTACAGGCCCAACTGCGCGAGGGCGACATTCTGTGCTTTACCTCTACGCTCAAAGACCTTGACGTGACGCATTTAGGCATCCTTACGCGTGGCGATGACGGCAAATGGCATGTGATGCACGCCTCCAGCACCTTGGGCAAGGTAGTGGTAAGCGACGAGACGCTCGACCGCTTTGTACAGCGCAACCGTCACTGGACCGGCGTCCGCGTCCTCCGCCTTCGCGAGTGATGTTCACCGCTATCCTATGCCGCCATCCCTCCTCTAATCTCTCCACCAATCACGCCATAAAGACCGCTACACACTTTCCCGGACGACACAACTGACAGATAAGAATACGCTCCTGCCACAAAAAACACATGTGACAGGAGCTTTTCTTTTAGGAACGGAGCGCGATTAATCAATAAAGTATTGACCAGCTGTGCATTAAGCGCACATATCTGCATTCGTTAAACGTGGGCGCCGGCGCTTTCGCACCGACGCCCAACGATATTAGTGGCGGAATTTCACCGTCTTAGCAGTGTCGGTGAAGATATACACACCCTTTGCAGGGAGTGTGACACGGAGCTCGGAGCAGTTCTCGGGCACGCTGAACAGATTGTAAAGCACGCCGTTGATACCATATACACGCAGCGTCGAGCCGGGAGTCAGGTTGCTGACAACGACAGCATCACCGTCATTAGCAACGACAAAACCGGCATCTGCGACATCTTCATCTTTTGTGATGTCATCCACCCCATCGGGAATGGTCGTAATGTCATTCTTATACAAGAATACTTCGACGGCGTTGTCTCGGTAGTTTTGGTCGGGAACAACATTACCCATAGCATCAGTGGTAACAGCCACTGCATACACCATAATATCCTCAGGCACAGCGCCAATATCGAAACGTGCCACGGCCATACCGCTGTCACGGTCAAAGTCGGATGCGGCAAGATTGACCTCGTGGGCATATTTATACGGAGCTGTTCCGTTGGGATCCAAATAGAGCGCCACATTAGTATTATATCCACTACCAAGCGCTATCGGCGAATTGTTGCTAACGGCAAACAGCACGTTTGTAAATCCGTCCTCTTCAGTTTTATCCAATTCGGGTATCTCGCCGGCATCTTCGCACTCGCCGATTTCTCCGGGTTCAAAATCCTTGTCATCTCCAAGTACACGCACGCTCAGCGGCGACACAACCATATCCACAACATTCAACGTAATCGGTGTTTCGGGTGTGCTCACCGACGAGCGATGACGCGGTGCGCGAGCTGTTTTTGAAGCCGCAACCTTATATGGGCGCTCTATCGCAGGATTGGGAGTGAAATGCGGTGTGATGTAAGGCACCAATCCCTTCTCAAGGTCAGCAGTATACAGCACCATGTCCGAGAGATCCACGCTATTGCCGGGGAAAAGGGTAGTCGAAACCGTACGCTTGACACCTTCGTCTCCGAGTTTAATGTCAATATAATCAATGGCATCGCGCCCGTTATTATATACAGTGACAAAATATCCGAAATCCTTGTTCTTTTCGACTGCAGTGTCGATGCCGGCACGTTCAATCGAAACGACATTGTCGAATGTCACCGAGTTCTCGACGATATTGGCGCCGCCGGTGGCTATATCGAAAATAGTAACGGCTGCAGTAACTCCGCCATCGGCATTAATATATCCGTCAAATCCGGCTATATCAAGTCCGGCCGGAGCCTCGGCAATCAGGCGTGAAGCCGAAAGGTATACCATGCCATTGTCGGCGGCAGCATCAGCGGCACCGCGTATCAGCGCGGCGTATATCTGCGTCTTAGCCTCAAAAGCCCCGGTGGCCCGGTCCGTAACGTGTTTGCGCACCTCTTTCCATACGACAGCCAGCGGCGCATCGGCATTGTCCGATGCTATGAGTCGATAATCGAGGACACTACGCTGTCCCAGTCCGAGGAAGCCAAGGTCTTGCAACGAGCCGTCACCAATGATATTGTAAAGGCGGATGTCGGCATTACCATTTTGGTCGATATCCGTAGCTGCTGCAAATACGCCTGCCGAGCAGGACACAATTTGCGGACGCGAGCCGCTGCAATCCGTATACATAGTATACGACGACTCTCCGTCTTTGTATACCAGAGTGGCCAAGAACGAATTGTCCAAATCGTTGCCTATGCGATTGATTTCCTTTTCGGTACGCATAACAGACAGCAATGCAAAAGCCGTCCCGTCCTGTCCCATTGCTACGGCATAATCGGCTATGGGATGGTCGTTGTCCATCGTTGTCATCGCCTTTTCGGCCGACCACTTGACGCCGTCATACAACGCGCCGTACAACGCGCCGTTGACGGTACCGCCGATGCTGCCGCTGTCGTCCGAATCGACATACGAGGGCACATATTCGCCGCCCTTCCAAATCACCAAGCCCTGACCGGCGTCATTTACGGCCGCACGGGGCGTATAGTTGGCATCGTTGGCCGAGGACAGCAGCACCGGTTCGCTCCATGTACCGCCATTGTAGAGTGATGCTTTGACGCCTACATATTTCGGGGAATCATTGACATCAAAAGTCTTGTCGGCAGGTGCTGTAGAAGCTTCCATGACAATTATGCCTTTTGAGCCGGCAGAAGCAGCATCGGCGCTCATCAGAGGCTTGCCGTCAGTAGCGGTCAAGACACCACCTTTTACTGTTTCCACGGTGCTGGCTTGCATGTCTGTAGCATTAAGGCGGAAGAAGGCCATATCCTTTCCTCCGAATATGTAACGCGGACCGGCATAAGTATCTACATTTGTGACAATCGATGACGCTGTTTTAAGCACATCGGCATTGAGTTGCAACGGGCGATAGTCCGAGTTGAGCAGACGTAGACCGGTGCTACTACTATTTCCTCCATTATCGCGTTGCCACAGCGGGTTGGAGGCATCATCCGGGTCGTACCACTTCTTATCAAAGGAGAATAGCGTATACGACTGGCGATTTTTCCACCATAAGAACTTGACCTCGGCATACGCTTCGAGCGAACCGCTCAAAGACATACGACTGCCGTTGTAAAGGTAGAACTCGGGCTTTTTCTCCGGCTTGTCCGGGTCGGACGAATCGTCGTAAATTTCGTGCGCATGGCGCAGATACGGTTTGTAGCGGACTTCCGAGTCAAACGAGCCGCCGAGGCTGCCTATGACGCCACATACAGCCTTGGCTATGTAGATGTCCACACCGGCCTGTACCATGAACGAAGTGGTAAGATTCACTGTGGTCTGCTGTACGAGGTCCATCTTGAACTTATCGTCACTGCTCACGGCCCATTGCAAATCGTGTTCTTCGGGGTAGGCCAAAGATACTGCCGTGCTCACCTCGCCCTGGAGGGCCGAGCCGACGCAGAAGAACGGCGTCCACAACTTGCTTTGCACAGTACCCGAAGCCTCGACTTTAAGGCCTATACCGCCGGGGCGCGGAACAAAGTGTCCCGATTCGGTGCGCACAAAGCGCCCGTCGAGCCATCCGCGCACTCCCACAAAGGCGCCCGAATTGTTGAAAGCATTTTCGTGTATCGAGCGCTCGTGATCATCGCGAGTAACGGTTCGTTGCAGCTCGTAGAACACACCGTCCATATCATTGGCAAATCCCACCTTGTCAAGCATATCCGACATGGTGCCGCCGGGCAATATATTATAGGACATCGCTCCACGAATGACGTAGTCGCGACCTATCTTCTGCACTCCGATATTGAAAGGCAGGAAATTGTCTGTCGGCAATTCGACCTCAAAATCGGCAAAAGTTTGCTGGAACTCCTTGCCGAGGTCTTCCTTGGCGGACATCTCGGACACTCGTTCTTCGCCTATAGGCGTGTCATATTCCAGGCCGTCAGCCATATACATTGCATTCTCCGTCAGGTTCTTGAAGCGGCACAAGTCAATACGGTCACGGCTCTTGAGGGCTATGGTAACCATACTTTCGCGCTCATTATTGACCAGACTTCCGGGTATGCCCTCGTAGGTGGCAAACATATACTTGCATTGCGGATAGCGTCTATACTTGTAGTAATGACACCCTACGCCGTTGTAGCCCAAGTCTTTGTCTTCGACAAGTCCGAAGCCGACAATATCGTATCGCGGCGCCATGATGCTGGACAGATATTTGGTGACCAGTGGGAAAGTAACCTCGTTGGCGGTGCCGTCATACTTGCCCGTAAGAGCTTTAAGCGTAATGGAAGACAACGCTCCGGTATCACCCTTCCATTTGTCTTTCTCGGGATTTTTGCGTCTTTCCGAGATGGTGTAATCATTATAATACACAACAGTGATTGCCATCGTATTCAGCCCCTTAGGTCGGTATCCGCCTTCATACGCTATGCGCGTAGACGGTCCGTTGTAGACTACATCCTGCCATCCGGGGTCTTCCGCATCGACGCCGTCCACTCCGGGTGTGCGATAACGTACGGCCACAACATCGAAAGGACGTTTGCCGACGCGACGGCGCATCGGAAGTGTCAGCACCAGGTCATCACCCTCATATTTGGCCGTATAGCCTCCGATATATGCGGTCTGACCCTGTATTTCGGGTGTTCCGTAGAGTATCTGCGGCACATATCCGTCGGCAAAAAACGCATACTGTGAATAGACTCCCCCGTACATGGCTCTGACTACACTGATTTTGGCCATACCGTTCACCATCTGCGGCGTATTATGCTTGGTATCGCTATCACCGGCCCAGTAAGTGATGCCGGAGGTTATCGTCTTGCCGGTAGAAGCATCTACGAGGCGTACATACATATCAGTGACGCCGGTTAGACAGACAAGATTTCGCTCTCGGGGCGCTCCGTCCTTGGCCACATCGACCATTATCGGACTATTGGAATCGGAGTACGAATGAACGCTGCGCACAACGTTGAGGCTGCCGGGTATAAGCACCTTATGAGCCGCCCCCTCGGGCACGGTATCAGTCACTGCAATCACTCGCTTGATGCCATCCGGTTCGGTAAGTATCAAAGCGCATTGGTTTCTGCTAAATTTGACTCCGTCGGCATCCGTGTAAATATTACTGCTGTACCATTCATCGCTGCCGTAAGTCCGGCGCTTGACTTCCCCTGCCTTTGTCTCATAGACCATCAATATATCCTCGATGTCGTCCAAACCGGCACCTTTGAACGTCATATTGATGCAGTACATGTTATCGGTTTCGTCATTCTTGTCCGTAAAAGTGTATTCGCGCAGCAAGTCTATGTCCGGCCAGTACAAGGCCCAACGATGGAGTTTGCCGTCAGACGGGAATGCCAATCGGGTGGAGCCGTGATTGAAGCGTATTTCCTTGGCCACGTCATAATCATATCGGCTGCCGGCACGCGCCACAGATGTCGTACCGCTGTCTGCATCTTTTTTCTCGACAAGCACTTGGCACCGCCCCCAACGCTCCGGGAATTTCTTGATGTTCACCTCCATGAGGTATGAGTTGTACAGTAGCTCATCAAGATCGTCTTGGTATATGCCGCGGTCGTTGTATTCATGCACCTTGTTCCAGTTTCGGGCCGCAAAGGCATTGTAATAGTCCTTATACATGGATACAGCCCAGCCGTTGTCGAAGTCTACCGTACTACCGTTAAGCGGCGTGGACTTGGCGATAGTCGAACTTTGATAATTCTCGTTGTTGTTGAGCTTGTATACTACTATGCTGCCTAAGAGCTGTTTGATAGATTCATCTCTACCACTACGTCCTACGCTTTGCTCGATCCACGGGCGCGGTGTCCCATCGGCATTATAGTTGCGGGCGCGGATGGTGAAGCGATAGTTGCTTCCGCTGCTGATTGTCCCCTCGCTTTGGAACATTGCCACGGCATAGCGTGTATCGATGTCTATGCCGAGCGTTCCGCCCTCATGCGTGTAGCTGCCGTCGTCTTCCGGCACGGGACATTCGCCGGCCTTGTAGTTGTACTTGTACCGATGTACATTGCTCCACTGCTTGTGTGGTATATTGTACCTGTCCACAACCAGTTCGACATCAAAGCCGTTGGTACGGTCAAGGCTGCCGGCCTTCACGTTAAGATAATACCTGCCTTTGTACACAATCAACGACTCTTGGCCGTAGAAGTCGCGTTCAAGCTCCGGATCTTTCGTGCCGGGCATATAAACATCGACAGTGTAAGTCATTACTGCTTTTTCGCCGGAAGTCTTGTGCCTAATGGGGATTTCCATAACATATCGGCACGAAGGCAGCAACTCGCCGGAAGCACCATAGACCGCCGTCAGTGGGAAGCGTGTAGGATCAAAGACTATGGATGGGTCAAGATACGGCCGATATGAATCTCGACCATCATCAGCCACTAAATATGTATAATTCTCGCCGGAGAATGTCGAGGCAACGGTGTCCGGATATGTCTCGAAATCGGCGTGCCGGAAGTATGCCTTGACGCCGCAGCGTCCGTCCTTGACTTCGGTAAAGTCAAAATCCCATTCGGAGGCACGGTCCACGCCATGTCGCAATGCAATACCGTCTATCGGCAGCGAACCGGACGACCCGGGAGTATAATAGAGTGTCGAGTAATAATCATCCGGGCGGTCAGACGAGCCGTCGACAGGGGCAAATATTGCGGTAACTGTCTGACTGTCATATACGCCGGTGATATTGTATTCGGGCGTGGTGGCGACGATGGCGCCGTTGCGTTCCCACCCCTTAAAGGTATAGCCTTGTGCGGCTTGTGCCTTTACGGTGGCTGTCGACCCTATGCGTATCTGCGTCAAATGGCTGACGGTCCCGCCTTCTTTAATGTTTTGGCGCACGGTGACGGTGCAATACCCGTCATCCAGCGCTTCGGTGAGGAAGCGGCCCCAATTAGCATCGCTCCGATAGCGCGTATACGCATTACGCGGCACTTGCAGCAACACATCCTTGGCTATCTTGCCGGCAAGTGTGCCGGATGTAGCGGGCGGAACAGGCGCATAACTCACGATTGAAATCAACTGGCACGGATTATTGAAAGCGTTCTTACCCACGTACTTGATGGTCGAAGGCAACTCAAAGTGATATGCCCCGTAACGGCTGTAACCGTATGGCCATTTGTAAACCTCGCCGCCATTGTCGCTCAACGCCTCGGCTTCGATACGCTCGATGCCTTCGGGTATCACGATTTTGCGCAGATAGGTGCAACACGCCAACATCCTCTTAGGCACCACCTTAAGCGACGCCGGCAATTCGACGGTCATCATATAGTCCATACGCTCGAAGGCGCTTTCGCCGACAGAGGTCAAAGTCCCGGGAAGCACCAAGGTATTGGAGTCATTGTTGTCACGACGTACGGTGATAGGATTGCAATAGAAAAAAGCTTTGTAGCCTATGCTTTGCAATCCATAGTTAAACACAAATTTTATACGGTTTGAGTATTCGAAGTCCTTGGATTCGTAGAATTTGTCTCCCGCAAAGGCATAGTCACCTATACGTCGCATTGTGGAGGGCAGTCTCACCTCGCCGTAAATGCGGCAGTTGCGAGCAAAGTTGTTGGAAATTTCAGTCATACCTTCCGGAAGCGCCAGCGAGTATATGGTGCAGTCCCTGAACATTTCGCCGGGGAACACCGCTTGCATCGGCGAAAACACCAAGCACGCATTGGGGTGAGTCAATGTCCCTTTGTGGAGTCTTGTCAACGATGACGGAAACTGAATGATAAACGGCTTGCTCGTATATCCGACATTTATCAATTCGGTCTGCCCTTCGCTGCCTACCTCGTTCACAGCGTACTCGGTATCGGCATTCACTACTTTTTCGGGTATGAGTATTCGAATTGTATCCTGACCTGACGTTTGTCCGGGCAGTCCGATACTGTCTACGCGAACGGTCTTTTGTACCGCACTCGTCACTGTGTATCCGACACCGTCCAAGACAAAGCGCTCGGCCAATGCCGGAATAACGGCATAAATACATAATGCGACAACCATAATTGCCTTCGTCGGCAACATCTGTCGTCTGTCTTCACTTGATGATGAATGGATCATGTCTATGGTATTATGTTTGTTCGTATATTTTGCGTAAGGATTGGTCGTAATCCGATTTCGGTCGGCAATAGCGTATAGGCGCCATAGTCCTATTCAGACATTATGAAGCATATAAATCACGGATAAAGGTAAACAGTTTCGTCGTTATACGCGCATCCTCAAAAGGTATGTTTTTTGTCCTGCAAAAAATATACCTCAAAACATCATCTCAGCGGAAAAAAATAAGTCGTCAGCGGAAAAAAAGACGCCCCCAAAAACCGTGTATTACGGCTTCGGGGGGCGTCGTATTTTCAGTCTACGCTCGCTATTGCGAGCTGCGTTGCGATTTTAGGCCTGGGGCATCTTGGTCTTTTTGCCGTAACCGTAAGCGGCATCCGATCCGAGTTCCTCCTGGATGCGGAGCAGCTGGTTGTACTTGGCCATACGGTCGGAGCGGCTGGCCGATCCGGTCTTGATTTGTCCGGCATTGGTAGCCACGGCGATGTCGGCGATGGTGGCATCTTCGGTTTCGCCCGAGCGGTGCGAAATCACTGCGGTGTAACCGTTGCGCTGTGCCAATTCAACGGCACGAAGGGTCTCGGTGAGCGAGCCGATTTGGTTAACCTTGACAAGGATGGAGTTGGCGCAACCCAGTTCGATACCTTTCTTGAGGTACTTAACATTGGTTACAAAGAGGTCGTCGCCTACGAGCTGGCAACGGTCACCGATGAGGTCGGTGAGAACCTTCCAGCCTTCCCAGTCGTTTTCGGCCATGCCGTCTTCGATGGAATCGATAGGATATTTCTCGATAAGGCTCTTCAGGAACTGAGCTTGCTCGGCGCTGTTGTACTTGGGAGCGTCTGCGCCCTGTTTCCAAGTATAGTCATATACGCCGTCCTTGTAGAACTCGGAGGAAGCGCAGTCGAGGCCGATGGTAACATCCTTTCCAGGTACATATCCGGCCAATTCGATGGCCTTGATGATGACGTTGAGGGCGTCTTCGGTACCGTCAAGTGTGGGAGCAAAACCGCCTTCGTCACCTACTGCGGTGCTCAGGCCACGGTCTTTGAGGACTTTTTTGAGGTTGTGGAACACTTCGGTGCCCATGCGGATGCCTTCGCGGAAGCAGCATGCGCCGATAGGACGAATCATGAATTCCTGGAAGCAGATGGGGGCATCGGAGTGTGCGCCGCCGTTGATGATATTCATCATGGGCACGGGCAGTGCATAGGTGTTGCAGCCGCCAATGTACTTGTACAGAGGCAGGTCGAGATAGTCGGCTGCGGCCTTGGCCACAGCAAGGCTGACGCCGAGGATGGCGTTAGCGCCGAGTTTGCTCTTGGTTTCGGTGCCGTCGAGAGCTATCATAGTTTCGTCAATCTTGACTTGGTCAAGAGCAGACATACCTACGAGAGCTTCGGCGATAGGGCCGTTGACATTGGCCACGGCTTTGAGGACACCTTTGCCCATATATCGATTTTTGTCGCCGTCGCGCAGCTCGAGAGCTTCGTTAACGCCGGTGGAGGCGCCTGAGGGTACGGAGGCGCGTCCGCGTGCGCCGGATTCGAGGATTACATCAACCTCGACGGTGGGATTGCCACGGCTGTCGAGTACTTCACGACCGATGATTTTTTCGATTTTCATAATGCGTTGATTATTAATGATGATTATAATGTTCGCGTACGTGTGCTTTTAGCAGTGCAAAGGTACGAATTTTTTTTCGGAGAACAGTCATATAGGCGCGCGCAACATCAGCGTATGGTTTAAAGGTTGTTAAAATCGTCATTCGGAATACACGAAATGCATATCTTGCGGTCTAATAAGTGAAAGCGCACTACGAGCGCCGCACCAATGCGAAACGCACTAACGATGAAAATACTACGCCGCACGCCCAAGACACCGCCATTCGACGACATCCTCGCCGAATACTACGAGCCGCTATACAGGCACGTGCGCCGTATGGTGGTGTCGCACGATGATGCCAAAGACGTGATGCAGGAAGCAATGCTGCGCATATTCCAAGGCCTCGACGGGCTCAAAGACCCCTCGGCTGTACACACCTGGGTATGGCGCATAGCCACCAATGAGGCCCTGCGGCATCTAAGCCGGCGCCATGACACTGACACCGGACTTGACGATAAAGACCTGCCCGAACTCGAGGACGAGCCTTACGTCGACAACTCCGACCGACTGGCTACAGCCCTGGCCAAGGCCATGACGGTACTCACCCCGCGTCAACGACAAGTCTTCGACCTGCGCCACTATGACGGGATGTCTTTTGCGGACATCAGCGCCATTGCCGGGATGGCCGAGGACACCGCCCGAGCCACATTTCACCAGTCACGCGCCAAGCTCAGGGACATCCTCCAAAGCATGGACATACATCCTTAAGACACACTTCTCTCATCTGATAATATAAAAGCTATGACAGACAATAAACACGACAACGACATCGCAGGCTTCTCCCGTCGCGACATATACACCGTACCAGACGGATTTTTCGAGGCCGAGAAGCAACGCCTGAGCGCACTGGCACGCGGCCCGTGGCAGGCACGCCGACGCCGCAACCGTCGTCTCCTTTGGGGCACAACGGCCACCGTCACCGCAGCCGCCGCAGCCATCGCATGCCTCGTGGTGATACGTCCATCGGACACACCGCAACCCGAGACTCAGACACCCGAAGGCATTCAGACACTGGCGCAAGCCTCATCAGACAGCCGCATGTACCTCGACATGCCGCAAGAAATGATTGACAACGACCTGTTCATGAACACATATTGAGACAAAACATCCTACAACCATCTAACACACAAACACATGACACGACACCTCCATTGGATAATCGCCATAATGCTTATAGCCTTGGCTCTTCCCGTCCAAGCCAAGCGCCCGTGGCATCAGCGACAAGACCGTCCCGACATCCCGGCCATAGCCGCACGGCTGGCCAAAGCAGCCGTAATGAATGACGAGCAGACAAAGACATTCACATCCCTGTTCATCGAATGCAACACCGAGATGCAGAAAATACACGAAAGATACCGCCTCGAAGACGGCAAATCGCTATCATCCAAGCAAATCGAGCAAAACACCGACAACCGTTTCGCTATGGCTCGCGCCATCCTCGACCTGCGCGAAAAATACTACAACAAATACAAGCGTTTTCTCTCCCCCGAACAGATAGACCGCGTCTATCGCACCGAAAAGCGCCTGATGGGTCCTCCTCCGGGCGGCCACAAAAAAACGGGTAAAAGCAAAGGCCGGCGGCTACGGCATCAAGGGCCGCCGCCACCTCCGCCGATACCTTGAACTACGAACGGACCTCCGACACCACGGATTGTCCGAACGACACCGAGACACACAACTACACTAATCCACGACAACACACACATCAATAACAATCGCAAAAATGCCTTCAACAGAAGGTTTGGTAAAAGGGTTTTTAACAACAACATCTAAACCAAGTAACTGAAAAAAAAAGAGAATCGGAGCCGACCGTGAGGTTAGCTCCGATTTTTTTCGTATATGCGAAATGGGACGCGCCCAATAATTAGACTAAAACCATTGAGTTATAGTCGCTATCATACAGTTTTTTGCGATAGCGTTAAACAGCCATTGAGGTGTGAGACGCAACATCTGCAAAGCCTCAACTTGGCCCTATATCACATCACCATCGATTATAGGTCTTCGAAATCTGAATTGGCTTTATCCGAGAAGCCTACAATGATGCCGTATTCAGGCTCACCAACAAGATTAAAAGGGCCTTCACCTCCAAAATTTTCCTCATAGGTCATGCGTGCCAAATCACTAACTGGTGAGATAAGATTCGACTTTGTCAGAGAGTCAAGGAACTCCTATAAGTTGTAATGCGATCAGTGGCAATGCCGTATCGAGCAACCTCAGCGTCAAACCACACGCCGACGTGTACCTTTGCACCCGGCGCAATACTGATAGCTAAACCGAATTATAACCATTCCGGCAACGAAAGAGGGGGGGAGAGCAATCACCGATATGCCTTACAAATCGGCGTAGGCGATGCCCCCTTCAAAAATGGTGTACAATTCGCACTCACCCATCTACAAAGACCTACCACCCAAAAAGGTGGTAAGCTACCACCTTAAAACAACAAATATTAAGTTTAATGAAATGACATTAGACAAAAAATAGGCCTATATGCCAAAATCCGGTTTGTCAAATGCAGGACAAAGTGTCCCTCCCTAAAGAATTTTTACCTATAAAAATCACTGCACATCTAAATATTTGCAGTATCTTTGTAGGGTAAAATATATTCGGGATATGAATATTATAGACAAACTCAAAGAAAAAGGCTACGTTTCAACAAAAGAATTGAGCTACTGGCAAGAGCAACAGTTGCAGGAAGCTGTTCGTAAAGGTGAAGCGATAAGACTCAAAAACGGCATATACGCAGACATTGATGCCTTGGCAAACACCATGGTGGACATACGGGTGATAGTTCCCAGAGGCATACTATGCCTCTGGTCGGCATGGTCTGTTTATCGCTTGACAACACAGATACCCAATGCCTACTATGTAGCCATTGGGCGAGCGCGGAAGATAGTTCTACCTGATTATCCGGAATTTCAATTGGTTTATCAATCCGACAACCTGCTCTCTATCGGAGCAACTCGAAAAATTGTACAAGGATATGATATTCCTATCTTTGATATAGAACGTTCTGTATGCGATGCAATCAAATACAGGAACAAAGTCGGCATTGATGTAATGGCTGAAATCCTTCAGAATTACCTAAGACGTCCGGACAGAAATATCTCACGGCTGATGGATTATGCCTCAAAATTAAGAATACGTAAAACGCTGAATCAATATCTTGAAGTATGTCAATAAAAGAAAAGCACAATTTCGGTCGTTCGGTAAAAGCAAAATTATTGAATATTTCACGGAATGAGAAACTTGGATATCAAATGTTGGCGACCAGATACCTCCAAGAGCGCTTGCTATACCGTTTGTCGATAAGCCCTTACCACAACCATTTCCTACTAAAAGGCGGAGCATTGCTATATGCGCACAAACGCTTTATGGCAAGGCCCACATTGGATATAGATTTTATGGGGCAGCATATTGAAAACGACAAAGAGACTGTAAAAAAAGTGTTTGCCGAAATTTGTGCGACTCCATACCGACAAGACGGGGTGACATTTCATACAGAAACCCTGAGGACCTATGATATTGCCGCTGAAAAGAAATATCCGGGTGTAAGGCTCTCGCTGAGTGCCTCTATTGATACAATTCGCCAAGACATATCAATGGATATCGGATTTGGAGACGTAGTAATTCCATGCCCTTCCGAACTGGATTATCCTAATTTAATTGACGGGTTTCCGGCCATTAACATTTTGGCATATTCATTAGAAACCGTCATCGCCGAAAAGTTTCAAACAGTGATTGCAAGAGCGGAAGCCAATAGCAGGATGAAGGATTTCTACGACCTATACACCATTTTACAAGAAGGAAAATACGACAGTGTGGTATTAAGTGAGGCAATAAACGCTACATTTGAAAATCGCCAAACAGCCTATATGGATAATCACACCGTATTCAGTCTTGATTTTGCCAACAATACGGACTTAAACATACGATGGAATTCGTTTGTAAACAAACTAAGAATCCAACAAAAGCTGACATTTCCTGAAGTTGTATGTTTCCTACAAGCCAAACTCGAACCTTATTGGAAAATGCTAAAATAAATTAGGTGAGCGATGGTTGAGTCATAGGAAAAATATCCATACGTGCAACCAGTATGCTTCGGATGTTTACACACAGAAAGCAGGCGAGGGCACCGCGGCGGATGCCGCGATGCCCTCGCTTATGGTGGGATGACGGGCTTTCAGGGCCGCGTCATTCGGGGGGTCTTACTTGGTGAGGGTGATGCTGTAAGGAACGTTGGTCAGATCGAGGGTGACATTGTATGTTCCGGCAGCAACGCTGATGTTGTCGCCACCAACGGTGAGGGCCTTGAGGTCGCCGCCGAGGTTGATGTCCCAGTTGTCGTTGCAACGAATCTTCCAGCCCTGGCCGTCGGCAACGGTGAGCTTGCCTTTCCAAACCATGGTTTCGCCTTCGCGAGTGAGGTTTTGCTGAGCGCCCCATCCGTTGAAGTCGCCGATAAGACCTACGGTCTCGATGGCGATGAGCTTGTAGGTGAGGGCGGAGATGTCTGCCGACAGGAAGTATACGCCCTTGGCTGCGTTAAAGTTGGGTGCGTCACCGGCGGTGCTCAGGGTACCGGCTTCGGCGCCGACGCCGTAATTGGTACCGCTCCAGGATGCTTCGGAGCTGAGCTTGAATTCGCCGTCAAGAGCCAGGAATGCGCTGTAATTGCTTTCGCCGACCTTGGCAAAGGCCCATGCCGAAGCGGCCTGTGACCATCCGTTTTGGTTGCCGGGAGTGTAGAGCAGGTCAAAGACTTTGACAAACTCGTAGCTCTGGTTTTCCATATCGAGGGTCAGGCGGTATATGCCGGGGGTCTTGATGCAACCGGCGCTGCAGTCTTCGGTAGCCGTACGGGGCTTGAGGTTGCCTTCGAGGGCGCCGTCGCCGTTGACAGCCACGCCGAAGGAGGCGTTGTCAGCGTCTACCCAGTTGCCGGTGTCTATGGTGCTTTGGGGCACAACTTTCCACCACCATCCGCTCTCGGCGTCAGCTGCGGAGATGACCACTTGCAGTGTGAAGATGGGGTCATCGTAAACGTCTGCATCCGAGTGCTCGAAAGGTATTGCCTCGGCTACGCTCCATCCGTTGATGGTGCCGAGCAGACCGTAGGAGGGTTCGATAACGATACCCAGGTCGAGGGGTGTAACGACGGTCTTGGTGTCGATGACGAAAGTCTTTTCGTCGCCGAAGCGTACCATCGATTTGCCTTTGACTGCGAATGCGGCTACGCGTACAAAGACTTCTTTGGCCTTGGCCGATTTGCCCATAACGCTTACATAAGTGTCTTCAAAGGCTTGGGGTGCCACTTGGAGTGTGGTACCGTTGAGTGTTACGTCGAAGTCGGCGCTGCGCTCAAAAGCTGCATCGCGACTCATGGTGCCGACAAATTTGAGCTCGTAGCCGGCGGGCAGGTTGTTGACGGCGGCGACAGAGCCCAGCACTATAGGCGTCTCTGACTGCAGGGCGGAAGTTACGTCGATGGCGGAAGCCACGGCGCCTTCAACCTTCAGGTCATCGGCGTTCATGACGGGCAGCTGCGGATTCACCGTGGGTTCGGCATTGGTGCTCTCGTCGCACGAGGTGGCGACCAGTGCCAGTGCTGCCATAAGTATTACGCTTAATTTTTTCATTGTCCTAATGATGTGTTAAGTGTGTGGTTACTTGTTTCGAAATCATCGCGCACCGCCGGGACGGCTGCGCCCCGGCGGGGTGCGGATGTGCTTCGTGACAGGTGGTTATTCCACAGATTTGATTATGAGTTTACATGTGTTCATATCGACGGTGATGTCCATCTTGCCGCCCGGCCAGCCGGGGAAGCTGAACGAGCCTTTGCCCTTGACGAGGGTGTAGTTGAACTCGCCGCTTGTGAAACCAAATTCTATGGGATTGTCTTCACCCTGGCTGCCCCACGAGTCGGTATCCCAGCCGGTGAGGGCTGTATAGAAGCGGAATGAGGCTTTGCCTGCGGGGATTTCGAATACACCGTGGTAGATGTTCGAGCCGATGGCATCGGCGTCTTCGTAGAGTGCCCATTCTTTGTAGTGTTCGGCCTGCGTGTCATCCGGGCCTTTCCAGCCTTCGGGTTCACCTACGAGGTAGATCTTGCCGGGAGATTGGATTGCGCAATAGCCCTTGACCCGCTGCAAGCAGATGGTGTTGGAGATGATTGCGGAAGAGGGATACTGGGGAACGACGCCTACCACGCGGATGTACAGCGGGCGTGCAGGCTCGTCGGTATAGCTGTCTTCGTCGACTATGCCGCGAAGTTTGCATACGCCCATGGCTATTTCTTCAGCCGATACGGAGGCGTTGCAAGCGTTGTAGATTGTGGGAAGAGTGTAATAGTTGGCTGCAATGCCTTCTTCTTCGTTGGCTTCCACGAATGTTTCTTCGAGGCTGACCTGAATCGAGTAGTCGGCCGCGGCGGCAAAGCCCCAATCAGGCTGCGACCAGTCCAGGTCGACAGTTCCTTCGGGCGTCAGCTGGTAGTACTGCGAAGCCAGGGCGGGCGTATTGAGCTTGAAGTCCGTGGCCTTCTGGATACACGGCTCGGTATTCTGCTTACAGCTGCCCAGGGTGAGCACGGCCACCAGCGTTGCCATGAGAATTGATATCTTTTTCATTATCGTATTCTGTGTTTTAGCTGTTTAATATTGTTTGTACGGCTATATGCGTCTGATGGCTTACATTACTTGCCGTAACCGGTATTTTGCTCGTATTTCTGGAACGAGATGACCTTGCTCGGGATGGGGAAGAGGTTGAAGTGCGCATCGACTTCGCGGCCTTCGCGTACGCCGCCCTTCCAGTTCCATACATATCCGCCGCCGGCGTATTTGCCGAAGCGGACGAGGTCGGTACGGCGGATGTTTTCGCCGTAGAGTTCGCGCGAACGTTCGGCCAGGATGTTGTCAGCTGTGAGCGAAGCTACGCCCCAAGTGGTTACACCTGCGCGTTCGCGGATGTAGTTGATGTACTTGAGAGCATCAGCTTGGTTGCCTACATTGCCTACTACGTTAGCCTCGACTGCGTTGAGGTAGATTTCGGCCAGACGAATAACGGTCCAGTCGGCATCGGCGAAGGCGCGTTCGCTGCCGTTGGGCGAGTTCTCGGTATCGATGTTGCCGAATTCGTCGTAAGCGTAGTTGGTGTATTTCAGAGGTGCATAGCCCTTGCCGAAACCGGCGTTGCCCATGATGGTGCTGTTGCCGATTTCGAAGCCGTCCTTGCTGGTTTTCCAAAGTTCGGCGCGTGCGTCGTTGGTAAAACCATGGCCGTCAAACTCGAACTTTCTGGAGAGCTGCTCGCGAGCAACCATACAGGTCCATTGAGCATTGAGGTTGCAGTCGTTGATCGAGCTGATGCCGTCGTACGAGCCGCAGCATGCTGCCATAAAGAATGTCGAGCCGCCGTAAGCCTGCAGATTGATACCGTCTTGAGGTATTGTGAAGATTATCTCGTTGACACGCGAACCCTGTGCTGCATATTCCTTGTTATTGGCGCCGAAGAGTGCCTTGTAGGAGTCGGACAGACCGGAGTTGTCGAAGCCGGCACCCTGGTGATGGGCAATAATCTTCTGGCAGATGTTCCAGCACTTGTCGTATGCGGGCGTTCCGGTGAATACGCCGGCGTTGACGTAGAAGCGAGCCAGCAGGGCGTCAGCAGCTTCCTTGCCTACGTATCCGTAAGCGGGAGCGGTATAGCTGTCACCATATTCGGCAGAAACTTCTTCGAGGGTGCTTACGACCTTGTTGTACAGGTCGGCACGGCTGTATTGCACGGGAGCGGTACCGGCCTCGGTGGTTTCGTCTACATAACCGGCCGAGCCAAAGTCGCTGATGGCGTAGAAGTATGCCAGCGAGCGCAGGATCTTGGCCTGGCGGATGGCATCGTCAGCAGCAGCCTGGTCGCCATCGGGCAGATAGCTGCGGTACTGCTGGATGGTGCGGATAAACTCGTTGCAGAGGGCGATTTCGCCGTAGATACGGGAATATGCGGCATACATTATCTCGTTGTCGGGAGCGAAAGCCATGGTCACCAATTCGTAGTAACCGCCGTCATTGAACTGCAGCCACGAGAAGTGGTCGGTGGTGAGTTCTTCGAGGTTGAAGATGGTGCGGGTGAATGTGCCGGCACCGGCATCGCCGAAGCCGAGGATGGACTCACCGGCGCCCCTGTTACCTGCGGTAGCAAGACCCTGATAGCACTCGGCCAGCAGTCGGTCCATAGTGCCGCGCGGGTCGGCGGCAAACATCTTTTCGGGGGTGTCCTGGTTAGGATCTTTCGGCGGCACATCGAGGTCACCGGTGCAGGAGCTGAAACCTGCGGCCAACATCAAGGACAGTCCGAGGAAATATTTCGATATGTATTTCATAAGTCTTATCTATAGATGTGTTGTTGTTAGACTGGTGTGATTAGAAGGTGGCCACGACGCCGAGGGTCATGGTGATGGGCCGCGGGTATGCGTTGTTGTCCACGCCACTGAATACTTCGGGGTCTATGCCGGAGTACTTGGTGATGACGAAGGCATTCTGTACGGCTCCGTAGAGGCGCAGGCGCAGCTGATTCTTCAGCAGGTTGGGGAAGGTGTAGCCCACGGTGATGTTGTCGCAGCGCAGGAAGCCGGCGTTCTCCAGGAAGTAGTCGGAGCGCACCAGGTTGCTGACGCCCGCACCGCTGTTGAAGTAGAACTTGGAATCAAGAACGTTGTTGAGGATGTTGCCCTGGCCTTCGAGGTTGTAGAGGTTGATGGAACGGGCACGCATAGCGTTGTACACGTAGTTGCCGATGTTGGCGCGGAGTACGAAGCCGAAGTCCCAATTCTTGTACGAGAAGTTGTTGTTCCACGACAGGGTGACTTTCGGGTCACGGCTGTGCTTGTACACCAGGTCGGAAGCGTCAATCTTGCCGTCGTTGTTTTGGTCGACGTAGCAGTCGGGGATGGGATTGCCGTCGGGTCCGTATACCTGCTCAAACACGCGGAATGTGTATGCGGGCAGACCTACCTTATGGATTTCGATGGCGCCGGCATTCTCGGATGCGGGGTTGCCTTCGGCATCGAGGGTGAAGGTCTTGTCTTCTTCGGCGCTACCGGTGAGCTCGGTAATCTTGTTTTTGTTCCAAGCGACGTTGAGGCCGGTGGTCCAAGTGAAGTCCTTGGTGACGATGGGTTTGGCGCCCAAAGTGAGTTCGACACCGAGGTTGCGCAGCGAGCCGATGTTGCGAGTCATGGCGTTGGTGGTGGTCATACCGGCGGGTACGGGCACGTAGGCCAGCAGGTCATCGGTATCACGCAGGTACCAGTCCAAAGCGGCGGTGAAGCGGTTGTTGAGCCATGCCATATCGACACCGACGTTCCATGTGGTAGTAGTTTCCCATTTCAGCTTGGCATCGTAGGGGTTGGGATACAGGGGGTTGATCCATCCGCCGTTGTAGGGATAGAGAGTTCCGGGGTTGGAGATGGAGTATACGGGGGTATAGTTGTTGTATCCGCCCACAGCCTGCTGACCGGTCTTACCCCAGCCGAGGCGCAGCTTCATCTCGTTCATCTTGTCGCGGAGACCGTCAAAGAAGCTCATGTTGGAGAGCTTCCAGCCCAGAGCAACCGAGGGGAACAGACCCCAGCGGCAGTCCTTGGCAAAACGCGAGGTGGCATCGTCACGCAGAGTGAATGTCAGCAGGTAGGTGTCCTTGAAGGAGTAGTTGAAACGTCCGTAGAAGGACAACAGGTTCAGCTGGTTGCCGTCGTAATAGGTCTTGCGGTGGTCGAGGCCGAAGCTCTTGCCGATATATTGCTCGGTGGTGGGGTCGACATTCATGTTCCACATACCCACGGTGGGCATATAGTCAAGGGTGTAACCGAGGGTGGTGATTTCGGTATGGTTGCGTTTGTGGTAGTCGAAGCGCTGCCAGGAGTAACCGGCCATTACATCAAACGAGGATTGGATGCTTTCTACTTCTTTTTTGTAGTTGGCGTAGAACTCGAGCATGGTGTTGCGTGCCAACTGGTACTGGTAGAAGTACTGGCCGGCGCCGTTGTTGTAGTTGGACTTCCAGGATTGCGGGCTGTTGGCCAGCATGTAATCGCGTGTACGGCCCTGCATGATGTCGTAACCGAGGTTGAGGTTCAGTCGCAGTTCGGGGAGGAAGTGCAGAGCGTAGTCAATCATCAGGTTGCCGGTGGAGGCCCACATTTCGTCCTGCTTGTCGACGCCGTTGAGCATCGATACGGGGTTGTAGCTACCGTTGGTTTCGAGGCGTCCGTCGTTGTTGATCATCGAGGTGTATCCGCCCAGATAGCTCAATCCGCTGTTGCCCAGAGTGCGGTAGTCACTGTATACGGGCAGTGTGGGGTTGTAGATGAGTGCTGCGTAGATGGCGCCGGTGTCGGCTTTGTCGTCTACTACATAGCTGCCCTTGGCGTTGAGGGCAATCTTCAACTTGCCGTTGAAGAACTCGGGGGTGAGGTTGAAGCCCACGGTGGTACGCTGCATGCGCGAGGTCTTCAGGATACCGTTGTTGTCTGTATAGGAAACATTGAAGCGGTAGGGAAGCCAACGGGCTGCGCCACCTATGCTCAGGTTGTAGTCATGCGAGAAGGATGTACGCAGGATTTCGCGCTCCCAGTTGGTGGAGGCATCGCCCATCAGGTATATAGCATTCTGAGAGGCGTTCTCGTATATCAACTTGCGGAACTCGTCGCCGGTGGCCACGTCCCAAGTACGGCGAGCCGTATTGAGGTGGAAGTTGGCGCTGAAATTGACCTGCGGCTTGCCGGTCTTGCCTTTTTTGGTGGTGACGATAATCACACCATTGGAGGCACGGCTACCGTAGATGGCCGTTGCGGAAGCGTCCTTGAGGATGGTGAGGCTCTCGATGTTCTCGGGAGCTATCATCGACAAGGGACTCAGCGAACCATAGGAGTTGTTCATAGGCACTCCGTCGATTACAATCAGAGGGTCATTGGAGGCATTGAGCGACGCGCCGCCACGTATGCGGATGCTGGCGCCGGCTCCGGGGTTACCGCCGTCGGTGGTAACTACCACGCCGGGGCTTGCGCCTACCAGCAGGTCGTTGGCGTTAGTGGCAAGTCCGGCCTCTATTTCGTCGGGCTTGACAACGGATACGCTACCGGTGGCATCTTGTTTCTTCACTGTACCATAACCTACAACGACGAGGTCTTGCAGGACTTCGGTGTCGGATGTGAGGTTGATGGTAATGTTGGTGCGGCCGTTCAGGGCCACTTCCTGTGTCTTGCATCCTACGTAGGTGACTACGAGGGTAGCGTTGGGAGCGGCGACAATGCGGAAATTGCCGTCTACATCGGTGGCAGCGCCCTTGGTCTGTCCTTTGACGGTGACGGATGCGCCCACGGCGGGATCGTTGTCAGCGTCGTAGACGGTACCGGTCACCGTCACGTTCTGTGCCAAAGCCGGGAAGGCCATCATCAATGCCATTACAATGACGAGCCATGCCTTCCGATTCATTTGAAAACAAATGTTCTTCATGCAACAATTTTTGAGTGGTTTGACTTTATTTAATTAGTTGTTATATTGTTTCTCAATAGAATATCGCGCACATCTTAACAAGCGGAACGGCTTTTGCTCTTTTCGTGCAATCTCTCCGACAAACGGAGACCGTGGCCTTGTAAGTGACGCCTCTCGGGCTGTTATGTGGGAGCTCTGTGCTTTTCGGTGGCTCCGTAGACGAAGGTGGCAGCGGGGGCGACTACAATCCGGCAACAACTTCCCTGCCTCTGCATCCGGGGGAGGGAGGAAACCACATACATACTTGCGACAGCGACAATGGTGCTTCAGTTACGAACCTGCGTGCCGATATCTCATCAATAAGTTTCTGTTTTTCAATAGTTACAAGTAAGTACGTGGCATCTCGTGCCGTGTTTCGCGAAAGCCTTCGTCTGTCTTTATAGGGCTTTGCGTAATGTTTTATCGTGCAAAGAAAGCACTTTTTTCCATTCGTTAATGCTTTTTATCTAAGAATTATTCGCTTACGTCGTGTTTTTAACCAAGTTTAACCCTTCACACCCTCGCATGTAATCTCCGCGAACAACATCTACGCAAACTTCTTAGAAATTTTTGTTCATAAATCTAAAATAGCTCTAAAAACCAAATAAAAACGCTATCTTTGCAGAAAAACGGATGCACATTAGCGGCAGCCCCATCTGCCTGATATACGGCCTCCCCTTTCCCGTCAATGACAAAACGAGTTTATATTATTTTTCACACAATCCATTTTCACATAATCCATTTTCACACAATCCACAAAACACAATCTCTATGAACAAACTTTGCTCCGTAGTGATGGCAGCGGTTATGCTGGCATCCGCATCAAACGCCAAGGCTTACGATTTTGCTTTGGGTCAACTATTCTACAATGTGCTTTCCGAAACGGACGGTACGGTCGAAGTCACTCAAAACGAAAGCGGTACATATTCCGGCGACATCATCATCCCGGATGTCGCGGCCTATAACGGCAAGACATACACTGTCACACGTATAGGCGACTCGGCCTTCAAGCAGAGCGACATAACCTCGCTGCGCTGCGGCAACAACCTGACGCACCTCAGCGCATGGAGTCTTAGCAGCTGCACAAAGCTAAAATCGCTGTACATCACCAAAAGCGTGGCCACCATCGAAGCCGATGCCGCCGCCGGCTGCTCCGTACTGCGAAACCTTGTCTTCGAGCCCGGATGTAAGGCCGTAATAGGCTCGCGTGCCTTTGCCAACTGCCCCAAGTTCGCATACATGCTTTTCCCGCCTACCGTGACCTGCGAGGCCCAGGCTTTCGCCAGCTCGCCTTGTGCCGTCGAGTTTATCGGCGACCTCAAGTCCCTCAACAACGGCATTTTTGCCAACGTCTTTCCGGCCAACATCATGCTCGGTGCAGCCAAGCCGCCGAAAATCGGCTCGGTAAAACCGTTTGACAACAAGGCCAAATACTACTCCACTCTGTACGTGCCACGCGGAAGCCGCGATGCCTACAAAGCTGACTCCTACTGGGGCGAATTTGCCGATATACTCGAAAAACCTTTCGAACTGACAATCAACGGCTCAGCCGAGCGCGTAGTCTATACAAACGTTAATGCCGAACTCACCCTACATCTCGACTTCACTGCACGAAGTGACAACTTCAGCACTACCAACCTGGGAGTGAGCACCGATGACCTCGATGTCGTCAAAGTCCTGTACACCTCCACCGACGAGGATGGCAGCATGAACTACAAAGTCACCGGTCTCAAAGACGGCATCGCAAAAATATACTTCCTCTACTCGGACTCACGCACAGTCACATACACCTGCTATGTGTGCGTAGGCCAATTCGCCGCCGTACACGATGTCACCGTCGACACCGCCGAACCGGCTGCATACGGGGTCTACAACCTCAGCGGCGTCAAGGTGGCCGACGGCATGTCCAAAGACGCCGTCAATACACTGCCGCGCGGCTTCTATATCCTTGTATCTCCGCAAGGCAGCACAAAGCACATAGTACGCTGACGTCCGAAGATATGTCTAAATGGTAGAATCCGCGGGGGTGTGCCAAAACTGAGGATCCTTGTAGGGGCGCTATACATAGCGTCCGCACAGTAGGATGGTAATGTGATGATTTCATGCGTATTATGCAATATTGCCACAGTCGCTACGGACGCAATATATTGCGTATCTACAATAATTCAGCATTACGGCACACCCCCACCGGTATACCGCTATGTAACAAGGCAGTGCGTAAGTTTATATAATCGCAGCCGACATACTTTTCGCTATCGAGCGAAGCGCGGACTTGATACTCTTCACCGTTTCCGGAGACGGTGTCCAAATACCATAACGGAAACGGTCTAATTTGGACTTGCTCATACCCAGCATCTTCGCGAACTCTTTTAAGTCTAACCATGGGAAAGGCGAAAGGAGGTTGTTAACTTCATTGTCATAGTTGACTTCTTCCGGCTTATCGAAATTGGATATGTGAATATCTTCATCTATCTCATCCCAGCGTATGCTGCGATTGTCATCCCATAAATAGAAATCTTCTCTTTGCTTCTCCGTAGCATCCATAAGGCGAGGGAAAGCTTCAAGCGGTTGGCTGTATTCATTATCATCATCTGTCCGAACCCAAATACGTCCATTCGAAAACGATACTTTTGTAATTGCATTCATATTTACCCCATTTTATTTATCAAACATTTTGTGCCATTCGGCAATAATATCATTCTTATAAAATTCAGCCGCTTCAAGAGCCTTACTAATTATTTGAGGCTTCAATCCATTATTCTCTATAATTGCCACTTCCGGCTCCATCCGTATTTTGGCTGATTTACCCTGATATTGTATATGGACATGTATCGGCTCATGGTCATTCGGATAAAAGAAAAACCGGATTCCAAAAATATATAAAACGGTGGGCATAACTTCTTATAAGGTTCGTTGTTAATCTATCGATTAGATGGCACAAAGATAACTCTAAACAACGAAATACGCAAATCTACTATTATTTCCAAAATTTCACTTTCGAAATCACTCATACGCAGGCAGGGACACTCCCCATTTTCACGGGATGCGCCCCTGCCTTAGCTTTGTTCGACAGCGCGAAGATGCTATGTCGGACTTACTTCTTCTTGAAGTAGTCGTTGTAGATTTTGATGCCGAAGATTATAGCCGAGCATACGGCGGTGATGACATTGGTGACCACCAGCGGCCAATTGTTAATCATTATACCCTGCACGACAAAGAATATAGAGCCGAGGCCCATCATACAGAAGGTGGCCATGGCTATGCCGTCGGTGTAGCGCGTGCGCATGGTGGTAATAGCCTGCGGCATATAGCCGAAAATCATGCAGATTGCGGCCAGGCTGCCGAAGATGTTGTCCGGAGTGAACATTGCGGATATTGTTTCCATTGTGGTGTATATGTTGATAGGTTTTTTAGATGTGTCACATGACATTAGGCTTGATGTGACAAGTACAATTTTATATGATTATTTCTCAGTATAATATTATCGCGATACTTCCGCGCCTGTTTCGCCGAGAGGCTTGACAATGGGGAGGCTCGGTAGGAACTTGCCGGCCTCAACGCATCGCTACCCTACCCGGGGTTGCCCGAAAAACATTCCGAGGGCGGTGCCTTTCGAAGCATCGCCCTCGGGGTGGGATAGTGTTACTTATCCTTGGGACCTACTGCGGTCCGGGGGAAGTATGTCTGTGGTATCTTATTTTACAAGAACCTTGGAGGCTTTTTCGCCGGCAACCTTGATATAGAGGCCGTTTGCGGGGTTGGCCACGCGTACGCCCTGGAGGTTGTAGTATACGGGAGCTACCTCGGCATCAGCTGCAATAACGTCGTTTACGCCCTGAGTTTTGCTAACGGTGAACATAGCTGCAAGGCAGTTGTTGTTTTGGGCGCCGTACCATTGGTAGATTTCAACTTTTTCTACTTCGCCTGCTTCATTATAGACGGGGCGGGCATTGTACGAGCCAAAGCTCTGTCCACCGGTTTCGCATGCTACGGGAACACCGCCGTCGTTTACGGAGTTGAAGATTGTATTGCCGTCTTCGTCAGCGATTTCGAAAGCATTTTCGTGGCTCTTGGTCATCACGACGGGGTTGATGGAATAGGACTTATCACCAATAGTGAATACGTCAAAGCCTTCAGTGCCGCTGGTTTTTGTCGCAGGTGCGCCAAATGTCAACCATTCGGAGCCTTCGTAGAAATATATCTTCTGGTTGCTGCGGTTACGAACAGCAAAACCGGACTTGCGTACATCATCGCCCATACCTAAGAGAGTATCGAAGTCAAAGAGCGGCTGTGCGCACGCGCTGGTATTCATAGCTACAATTGCGGGTTCGGACATCAGGTAGGAGAGATCGCCCATAGCCTGAGCGCCGTTCTGTACGAAGATGGTTGTGACTGTGGGTGCATCTTTCATTGTGATAAAGAAGAACGCGCCGTCTTCTGACAGGAGGTTACCGGCAACACGACCGAGTTGGTCTACACGAGCGGCTGCCAAACCTGCATTCTCTGTATTGATATCAAGATTCAACGCTGTCTGAGACTTGTCTGCTGCGCTGATAATGACGAAGTTAGAACCGGACACCGCACCGGGGAAGCCGGTGTTTACAAGCACGTTGCCTGCGTCATCGATAGCGATACCTGTACCGAGACCTTCTACGGTTGCGTATTCTTCGACATTGCCGTCTTTGTCAATGGTCATCACCTTGCCGGGACCCTCGGGGTTCTTGACGTTGAAGTACACCTTGCCACCGAAACCGGCACCGAAGCGGCTATGGTTACGATCTGTCGTGTAGGTCTTGTACCAGTCGGTCTTGACAGTGACTTTTTCCGCTGCTATGGCGGGAGCGGCAACGGCTACGACAGCTGCTGCCAGCATAATGTTGCGTAAAGATAATTTCATACTGTGAAATTGAGATTAGTTATTAGATATAGAATTGTTGTTTTCTGTTTACAGGGTGTCAATCTTGCGCCAATCAAACGATTAAAGGCCGATGCAAAACGCATCAGACGTCTGTCGCGCAATATTTGCTGTAAAGTTAGTCATTATTTTGCGCTCGGGAATGACCGCAATCCTAAAAAAGCCGCAATTTAACTATTTTTAGTGATTTAGCTGTCAAGCACTGCCTCCTTCGCGCCTTGATTCGGATTGCTATGCCCCACCCTTGCGCCGTGCGACTACGGGTGCGGTCTTGGCGGCGCGGCGCGTCAGCACCAAGCCTATGGCGGTCAGCGCCACACTGGCGCCTACCAATATATATGACAGCGCTGTATCGCCCGTACCCAAGACATTGATGTCGGCGGCCCCGGTACAATGTCGTGATATTATATATATGGTATTATTGAGCACGTGCATCGCTATCGGCAGCCACAACGAGCCGCTCCATAGCAGGAGATAGCCGAAGAATGCGCCCAGGAGCAGGCGCGGCACAAATCCGAAGACCTGCATGTGCATGGCGCTGAACAGCGCCGCAGCCACCCATATCGCCACTCCGGCGTGCCAACGGCAGCCGACAAAAAGGCGCTGAACCATGCCGCGGAAGAATAGTTCCTCGCTAAATCCGGCAAGTACGGCAATGATGAGCAGATTCATCACCAGCGATCCGATGTCCGTGCCGCCAAGCATGGCCTCGGTGGTGCGCGCCGCCGTTTCTTCGAGTTGGCGCAAGGATGCGGCTATACCCTCGGGCAGCGGCAGCGAAGCATTGGCTTCTATCACCCAATTCATGGCCGGGATACTGACAATCATGGTCAACGCAGCCAAGCATACGGCTCGCCACCGCGGACGACTGTCCACAGCCAGGAAACGTGCGGGCAGACGCGTCAGCAGTACGGCCACGATGACCGCCGGCAGCACAAACAGCAGCATATCCTGCATTACGGCGGCTATGCGCAGCATCCGTATATTATCTGCACCAAAGGCGCCACGCATCAGCTGCAAGGCCAGCCCCGTAACCACATAAAAAAGCACGGTGACGCATACGGCCAGCATCAATCGGCGGCCGGGCGTCAGCGACAGTGTCGGCACGGATGTCTTATTTGTCTTCATATTATGTTGTATTGTTTTTTTGATTGTATGGCCGGTATGGCTATTATAGCTGTTATAGCTGTTATAGCTATTATGGCTAATATAGCTGTTATGCTATCAGGAGGCATAGAAGTTGCGGTGGACGATGCGGCGGATGGCCAGGGCATTGGCGCAGGTCAGCAGCGCGACGATGACCACGCCGGCGCATATCGCAGCCCATGGGCCGGAGGAAGCCATGCCGATGTCGGCAAGGCGAGGCGACCACCAGGACGCGGCGGTCAGCGCGGCGGTCAGCGACAGCACAAGCACTCCGGCATTCACCGCGCCTATCAGCAGATAGTACGGGCGTGCAACCTGCCCGGGCGAGTAGCCTAACAGCATCAGGTCATGCAACTTTTGCTTATTCTTTTGCAGCAGCAAGTATATGCTGAGCATCAGTATAAAGAAGGCTAACAGCGAGATGATTATACCCACGGTAAGGACAATGGTGGTGACCACGCGCAGGAAGTATGCGGCCTTGGAGTTGTCGGCCTTGTCGCCGGCTATTTCGTAGCCGTGGCGTTTGATATATTTGGCTATGGCCGGGTCGCCGGCTGTATTGGCTTCGATAATCAGGCGCGAGGGATTGCGGCGGTCGCCGGGGGCGGCATAGCGCTCGTTGGCCCAATCAAGGAAGGACTGCGGCACGGCTATGGTGTTAAGGCGTGACGAAAACCCGACGATACGTGCCGGCAGTGTTTCGTGCAAGCCGTTGCCGCTCAGCGTCATAGTCATAGGCACGGTGCCTATAAGACCCTCGGAAAGTTGGGGCATGTTGCGCGTGGTGGCAAAACCGAAGTTGTACAGCGTCAAGTAGTCCTTGGACATTATCACCGGAATGACGGGATTAGCCGGGTCAAAGGACCAGTCCTTGGGATTTATATCGAGGAATTGGTCGGGAATGGCTTCGAAAAACAGGTATGTAGACATACGTCGTCCGCCCATTTCGATGGCTGCCATCACGGAGAAATCGGCGCCGGTGAATTGTCCGACACGGCGCGTCCACGATTGGCGTTCTATGTTCTTTATCTCATCGGGCGAGAATGATGTGTCGCCGCCGGCGCCAACGGTATTGAGGGCGCTGACTTTCTTGGAGATAATGACGTAGTCTTTGCTCAGAAACGAGTCTTCGCCGCTGATGGCCTCGGAGGTGTCGCCGTAGAATTGTACGGCGGCGATGATGATGCTCAGGCCCACGAGGTTGGCGATGGCGTAACCCACTATCTGCGACACCGAGATATTGCGGCGCAGGAGTTTCCAAACGTTATTACTCATAGCTTTATGGTGTTGATGGCGGGGGCTGTATCGATGTCTGAAAGCAGCAAGGGATTGCCCACGGAGGTGGTGATGACGGCGGCCTGAGCCTCGCGTGCGGCTTGCGCGATGATGGCGGCTACAATAAGGTTGTTGCGGCGGTCAAGGTGGCTCACCGGCTCGTCAAGTATAAGGAAATCAAAAGGTTGACACAGGGCTCGAACTATGGCTACGCGCTGTTGCTGGCCTATGGAGAGCAGCGCGGCCGGCGTATCGGCCTTGTGCTCTATCTCGAGGGCTTCGAGGCGCTGACGTATCTCGGCTTCGGAGCAGGCGTCGGTCAGGCGGTTTTTGATTTGTATATTCTCCATAGCTGTCAGCTCGGGGAATAGGCGCATTTCCTGAGGCAGCAGGGCTATATGGCGGCGGCGAATGTCGCACCACTCGCCCACACAGAGGGAGGCCAAGTCGCGGTCGTCAAAGTATATATGCCCCGAGTAGTCGCGGCGGTTGCCGTATATAAAGGAGCATAGCGACGACTTGCCCGTGCCGCTTTCGGCCTCCACGAGGTACGCTCCGGCATCGCGGTGCAGTGTCAGGCTGTGCAACCATACCTGCGAGTCGCGCACGGGGCTGTCGTGCTCGCTGCCGGCGAAAACTCGCGGCAGCACATTGTCGAGCTTGATTGTTTCGATTCGTTTCATTGTCAGTGTTTTATTCGTCCGACTGTTCGTCGTCGGCATCATCATCCTCGCCGCGAGCCATCATCAAAAGTCGGTGTAAATCCGTGCCGTGCAGCGTCACGACAAAACCGTCCCGACGCACAACGGCTTCCACTCCGTCCAAATGCACGATGCCTTCTGATATCGGGGCTATTGCCAATGCCATAAGCACGTCTGCATCCTTATCGGGCGTAATTGTCGGTGTCGGAGCAAAGCCGCCGAAATCAGTCGGAATAAAGTCCTCGGCTATTTTCAGCTGCATCAGAGTGTCTCCGAGAGCCTCGACGTGTACCTTGCCTTGATGTCCGAAGCGTTGTATCATCGAGGCCATGCGGCGCGTAGTCGCAGCGGCGCCGCCTTCGGCATAGGGCATGGACACGCGTACCACGGCAGCAGCGCCCTCCTTTTCGAGGGTGGCACGCAGCGTACCGCAGACATCGCGCAGGATGTCTGAGACTGCCGCACAGGCCAGTTTTTCTTTGACGCCCAAGCGAGGCTGCAAGTATTGGGAGACGGCACGGAACATAGTTCCGCGGCGCAGCCCGACGGCAACGGCGGCGCACGCCTGCCGGTCGGACATCGGCCCGTCGAGAGGTTGTGCGTATTCGCTGAGGTCATATACGACACCGGCGCTGTCGCGCAACTCGCCGCGTATCACCGTCTCGTTTTCTTTATCCGAGACCGTGGCTGTGAGATATTTATCATCGATGCTCAGTGCCATGACTATGCTCGAACAAGACTTCAACTTCTCGCGCACGGGTTGCGGCAGTGCTCCGCCGGCATCCGGTATCGAGGATACAATGTGTACAGCCTCGGCGACATCCGTCACCGAAGGCACAAGCCATGCGAAGCGTCCGCCGATGATGACTGTGCCGCCCGAGGCGACGCATACGCGCCCGGGCATAGCATCGCGTCCCAAGTCCACGCGTTCCCAATCGGCAGTGGCATCCTCGGCCACAGCCACATCGGAGATGGCCGTAACAAGAACATCGCGGCTGTCGGAAGGATGCACAAGAACCACCACGTCGGAGGCACTCAAGCGGCATACGCGGCCAAAGAGGTCGCCGACATCGCCGCCGAGGCCGCAGACGTCACCGGCCTGCCGCCACGGCATTGTCGCGGCGGAAGCTCCGCCGGGTATTGCAGCCAAAACATCGTCTATGGTGCCCTTTTGGATGCCGCTATCGCATGATGATACCGACAGTAGCATCATCGCCACTGCCGGTATCAGCATACATTGACGCACTATATTCATTTGCCCCAATGTGTAAGTATCGTTTTACTTGCTCGAGCCGAAGACTCCTACTATATTATCGTAGATGCTTCCCTTGGTTTCGGTCAGTGCCAATTCGGCGCTGCATGTGCCGCCGCCCTTGGGCGCGTCTACCACGAAGCTGACGCCGAAGGGTATTTCCAGCCCGGAGTATTTCTTCAAGTCGCTTTTGGTGAGGGCAAATTGGAATTCACCGGCCTTGCCTTCAAACTCGCCGACTTTGAAAGAATTGGATTGCTTGGAAATGGGGGCGTTGGACGCTACCAAGACGTTGCCTTCTTGCTTGACATACAGCTTGCCGTAAGTAATCTTAGGCTGCGGCACGTAATCATCACCGTAGAAGTCGGGTTCGGAGTACTCATCGTCAAAATCATCGTAGGAATACTTCACGGGGATATTCAGCACCATTTCGTTGCCGGTGACGACGGCCGAATCCGTTGCAGCGGCCAGTAAAGCAATCATGTCTTTGGCCTTGGTGGCGTTGTCGTCCTTGAGTTTGGCGGACACGACGAAGTGCCAGTTGTCATACTGAGGATCAGTGAATGAGCCGAGGCCGTTCAGCGGTCCGGCAGCGCCCATGACGGAACCTCCGTCGAAGAGATCGTAGATAGCTTGCAGTTGCTCTAACACTTGACTGCTCATTCCGGGCAATACACCTAAGCCCTGCGCCATATTCTTGGTACTGCCGACGCCGACGCCGAAGGCCATGATGTCCTTGGGCGAAGCGTAGGCCAGCAGGGAGGCATCGAAGCTGCCCGTCTGAGGCATAGTCTTGATTTTGCCGTCAGCGTCCATAAATTCGCCGCCCATTGTAATTCGGGGACCGTCAGCATCCAGGTGGTAGCCCAGGAAGCCCTTGGTAAGGTATTCCATGGAAGGCAAGCTGTTAAATCCGTAGGGCATATAGTCCATAAGCATATTGCCCACCTTCTTGCCGTCTATCAGCATATTGAAGATGCGGTTCTGTGTCATGTAGTCCAGTTTCCAGTCGGCCAGCGGGCTTTCCTTGGCGTTGTCGCGCCATTCGTCGATGGTGGACGCTGCCTTGGATTGTTTAACCAGAGTGCCGTTCTTGATAGCCAAGAAGCCCAAATTGTCTTTGAGGGCTATCACATGGCGTTTGTCGCCGAAAGTGGTGTAATCGCCGTCCTTGTCGACTTCAAGGGTTTCGTCATCCTCTGCATCTTTCATCGATTTGCAGAACGTGTCTATGTCCGTGACCGAAAAAATCACCAACACCGACATTTTTTCGCCCTTGCCGCGTACACCGACTACGACGTTATTCCAGTCTATACCCTTGAATTCGAGTAGCTTGTTTATGTCTTTGTCGTAAGACGCAAGTTGGGACAGCTCGTCGGACAGCTCGATTTGTCCGTCGGAATTGGTCTTGCAGTTGAGCTGTTCGAGGACGCGTTCAACATCGCCGGACATCACCATCATGCAGTCGTCGGGGATGTATTCCTTGATTTTGTTCGACACCGAAGATGAGTTGCCGCACGAGGCAAGCGTCATCACAGCGGCGCATACCAGTGCCACCGGAGAGAGAATTTTTTTGAATGTCATATTACTTATATATTTAGATGTTTAATTTCGTGTGTTATATCGCGCCGTGGCGTCTTGCCGTGGCGTCTTGAGGGTCTTGGCTGTCACAGACGCTGCGGCCGTATTTCTTATTCCTTGACGGCTTTGAAGCTCATATCAAGACCCTTGACCGAATGGGTCAATGCGCCCACGGAGATGAAATCGACGCCGCACTCGCCGTAGCCGCGCAGGGTGTCATAGGTGATGCCGCCCGAGGACTCGATTTCGACATGGCGGCCTTTTTGGTTGGCGCGTATGTGCTTGACGGCCTCGCGTGTACGTTCGATGCTGAAGTTGTCGAGCATAATGCGGTCCACATCGGCGGCCAGGGCTTGGTCGATTTCGTCGAGGTTGCGCACTTCGACTTCGATTTTCAGGTCTTTGCCGTTGTCCTTGCACCATTTTTTGGCGGCAGCCACGGCCTGCGGTATTCCGCCGGCAAAATCTACGTGGTTGTCCTTGATGAGAATCATGTCAAAGAGCCCGATGCGGTGGTTGGTGCCGCCGCCGATGCGCACGGCTTCTTTTTCGAGCATACGCATTCCGGGTGTGGTCTTGCGCGTATCCAGTACGCGAGCGCCGGTGCCTTCGAGCAGCGCCTGGTAGCGTGCGGTGGTGGTTGCGATGCCGGACATACGCTGCATGATATTGAGCATAATGCGCTCGGTCTGCAGCAGCGAGCGTACGCGTCCGGTGACGCGGAAGGCGATGTCGCCGGGCTTGACGTGCGCCCCGTCGTGTATGTACTCTTCCATACGCAGTTCGGGGTCGAAGCGTTGGAATACATTGCGTGCAATTTCCACTCCGGCCAGTATGCCGGGTTCTTTGACGATAAGCTGTTGCGTGCCGGTTTCGTCAGCCGGGATTGTGCTCAGGGTGGTGGCATCGCCGTCACCGACATCCTCGGCAAAGGCGAGGGCCAACAGGTCGTCTATAAGTTGGTCTTTGGTCTTCATTATCTGTATCTTAGGTATAATTGCTGTAAGCATGTGCCTGACGACACCTGCTGTTTTCGGTCTACACGGAGCATCTCCGCCAAGTATTGTCTTATGGTGCTATTGTTCTCGCGATAAGATTACCACGCTGCAACCGAGTCCACTGCGGCCACTTCTTCCACAGCGGCCGAGTCCGCGGCCACGGCTTCATCGGCGCCCTTGTCGTAGCGGGCGTCCATGGCGGTGTTCAGAAATTCGCCTATGTCTGCATCATTGACTCCCGGGACTTCGTTGGTTTCGACTGCCGACAGGGGCTTGGAGTCGCTCTTGTCGTCATTACCCAAAAGCAGTAATGCGACCACGGCGCCGACGGCTATGACGGCCACGGCTATGACCGCATATATCCACGTTTTGCCGCGGCGCGGCCCGTTGCCGCCGGGCGCGGGCGCGGGAGTCGGCCCGGGCACGGGAGTGCCTATGCGTATTGTTGCTTCTCTGTCGTCCGCGCCTATGAGGCGTGTACGTGTGTCATCTTTTTCGGCATTGATGCCGGGATTGCTGTCTTGCATGTCCGTGTATTTTTATCGTACCACAGACAGTGGCCGCCGATGACGGCGACCGCTATCCGTTGAAATAACTTATTTCTTGGTTTTGGAGGCATCCAGCTGATGCAGCAGCTCTTCGACGGCGCGATGCAGCTGCTGATCCTCGCCGGTGACGATGACTGCCGGGTCATTGGCCACGCGTACATCGGGCTCGAGCTGGCTGTTTTCGAGGAAGGTGCCTTCGGCGGTGCGGTATCCGATTACGGGGATGCCGTATACCAGCGAGGGGTCTTGCATGGTGACCCAGTTGACCGAGGTCATCGTGCCGGGTACGGGCATACCCACGAGTTTGCCTATGCCTTGGTGTTTGTACACCCAGGGGGTGCCGTGGGCGTTGCTGTAGCATGCCTCGCACATCAGCATAATCGAGGGTTTGTTCCAGCGGCGCGACGGCATATCGCAGGTTTCGATGCCGCGTATTTCCTGCGTGAGGTATTTCTTGCCGCTGAAGAACACTTCGACGTCTTCGTGCAGACGACCGCCGCCGTTCCAGCGCACATCGATGACGATGCCTTCGCGATCGTTGTACTTGCCCAGGACATCGCTGTACACGGTGCGGAACGAACCGTCATCCATGCTTTCGATATGGACGTATCCGAGGCGGCCGTTGCTCCAACGGTCTACATCGGCGGCACGCTGACGTACCCAGCGGTTGTACATCAGGCCGTTGTGTGCCGATGCGGATATGGGCAGCACCACTTCGTCCCAGCGTTGTCCGCTATTGGGGTCGTAGATGCTTACCAGTGTCTTCTTGCCGGAGATGTCGGTGAGAAGTACGGAGGCATCGGCGGTGGGAGTAATTTCCTCGCCGTTGATTTTTTCGATAATCATTCCGGGTGTCAGCATGGATGCTGCACGATCAAAGGGGCCATTCTTGAGCACCTCGGCCACGCGCAATCCCTTGCCGGTGTAGGACATATCGTAGAGCAGACCCAGCGAGGCCGTGCGGTCGCCCGAAGCGGAGCTGCCGCTGTAGCGTCCGCCGGTGTGGCTGACGTTGAGTTCGCCCAGCAGTTCGCTCAGCATCTCGGCATAGTCGTAGTTGTTGTTGATATAGGGCAGGAAGCGGCGGTAGTGCGCGGTGAGGTTTTTCCAGTCTACACCGTGCATATCGGCTACATAGAAGCGCTGCCCTACTTCGCGTACCATATTGTCGAACATGGCCGTGCGCTCGGCGGCGTGGTCGAGCGGCATGGTGGCGCTATAGCTTATGGACGTTAATTTGTCGCTCTTGGGGTCGAGTTTGCGCATGGACGAGCCCAGCACAAAGAGGGTCTTGCCGTCCTTGTCGCTCGTGAAATAGAGTCCGCCGCTGATTTTGCTGACCATGCGGTGGTCTCCCTTGCGCAAATCGAGTTTCCACAGCTGCATACCGTCTTGAGCGCGGCTGATATAGTACAGGTTGTCGCCATCGGCTGTCACGGCGTAGTCTGTCATAGCCGTGGACATGGGCGTCACGCGCACAATGCGGTCGATGATGCCGTCCTTTTCGACCTTGATGGCCTTGACTTCCTCGCTGTCGTCATCAGACTTGGCGTCTTTTTTGTCGGACTTTTTCTTATCGGACTTGGCGTCCTTGTTTTGGCGCTTTTCGACTTCCTTGTACAGGGCGTAGTCTTCGGGCGAAAGGCGATAACGGTCGTAGGCGTCTTGATTGAGGAAGCAGATGAACACGTCATCCATCGAGCCCCATGAGGCGTGGTTGCGCATACCGTAGCGCTCGCTCACAAAAGCAACGGCATTGCCGTCAAGCACCCATTTGGGATTGCCGTCGGTGTATCCGCTGGCGGTAAGGTTGATTATCTCATCGGTCTCGACGTTGATGATGGCGATATCCATATACGGCTCGTGCTTGCGAGTGACGATTTCGGTGGCCAGCCATTTGCTGTCGGGGCTCCATACAAAGCCGATACTACCGTTGCGCTCGGGTGTGGTGGTGCCGTCTGTCAGCACTTTGACCTTCTTGGACTTAAGGTCCATCACGGCCAGTTTGGTGCGGTCGTATACAAAGGCCATTTTCTTTCCGTCGGGCGAGATGTCGGGGCGGGCGCGTTCGTGGCTGTCGGCGGCGACGACCACGGATTCCTTGATGGCGGTGGCGTTCTCGAAGTTGATGTCGTCATCGGGGCGCTCCATTACGGCGCTGTATATGGCGGCATTGCCGTCACGCTCGCTTGTGTAGTAGAGGGTCTTTCCGTCGGGGGCCCAGCTTAGGCCGTACTCGGCTTCGGGGGTGTGCGTAATCTGCTTGGTGGTAGTGTATTCCACGGAAGTCACAAAGACATCGCCGCGATAGGTGAAGGCTATGCTCTTGCCGTCGGGCGAGGGTGCGGCGGAGGTTGCGCCTGAAGATACTTTCTTTTTTTCGGCGACAGGGTCATCGGGGTCTATGAGTGATACCTCGACACGGCGCGGAGCTTTGTCCGTGTCTTTCATCGTATATATCTCGCCGTCGTACCCGAAGCAGAGTGTGCCGTCGGCGCCGCGCGACAGGAAGCGCACGGGATTACCCTTGAAGGCGGTAAGGCGCTGTGCCTTGCTTACATCTGCCAGAGGGGCGGTGTAGACGTTGATGCAATTGTCGCCCTCGCGCTCGCTCAGGAAGTAGAGGCGGTCGCCGGCCACCACGGGATTGCGGTCTTCGCCGGCGCGGTTGGTGAGATTGGTATGCTTGCCCGTGGCGCCGTCATACAGCCACAGGTCGCGCGTGACGCTGGATGTATGATGCTTGCGCCATTGGTCCTCGAAGCCTTTGACATCTTGATATACAAAGGATTTGCCTGTTTTGTCGGTCCAGGACATCAGTTGGGCGGGCGTTCCGAGTACCTGCTCGGGAGCGCCTCCGCAGACAGCTACTTTGTAGAGCTGGGTCATGCGCGAGGAGGGGAACATGGCGCTGGTCGCCGGCGCTTGGATGGCGGCGGAGAAATAGATGCTCTTGCCGTCGGGCGAGAAGGCTTCGGGTGTCTCGGCGGCGCTGTTGGAGGTCAGTCGCTGCGGACGTCCGCCGCGTACATCAATCATAAAGACATCTAAGTTGCCGTGGCGGGCGCAGGCGTAAGCGATACTCTTTCCATCGGGACTCCATACGGGAGTGGTCTCGTAGTAGTCGGTGGCTGTGAGCTGACGTGCCATACCTCCTTGGGTAGGCACCACCCAGATATCACCCTTGTAGGTGAAGGCTATGGATGCCCCGTCGGGCGAAATCTGTACATCGCGCATCCACAGCGGACGCGTCGTGACCGTACTCTCGGCGGCGCTGCCTGTCAAAGAGGCCAGTAGCGCGGCAGCAAGTCCTAATATCATTCTTTTGTGCATAACAATATGTCGTATATGGTATTATGTCATTAAAATTCTCGTAATATCGACGCAGGCAGAGCCTTAGCCGTTTCAAGGTGCAAATATACCACTTTTTTTTGTTTCTCAGGGGTCTGCGACAAAATTCACACATTATATAATAGCCGAAAAAGCTGTAATGGCTAATAACTATAAGGGCTATAATAGCTCAAGATAACATAATGGCCGCAACAGCTGTTACAGCTATCACGGCCATTACGCGGTTCGTGTATCTCCGGAGACGATCAGTGCAGGATGCCGGAGGCGGATTTTGCGGCATCGGGGTTGAGGTCGGCCTCGGTGTCGCTCTTGCTCTTTTTGCCGAAGCCGAAGGTGTATGTCACCTTGGCCTGTATAAACGCGTGATTGTCGACGCCGTAGTTCTGACGTGTGACATCGTAGTACGCCGAGGCCATCTCGGTGGTTGAGGTGCGCCAGTGCCAGCGGAACATATTCTGTAGTTGCAGGTTGACATTCCACGAGCCGTTGCCCCATCCGGCGGCCAGTGCAAAGGCGTCACGGGAACGCGTGTAAAAGCCTGACATACTGTCATCAAATGAGTACATACGGCTGACGTAGGCGACTACGAAGTTGAAGTTGCCGACGTAGTACATTGCCTGCACATATCCCGAAAGGACTGATTTGTCAAGGTTGTAGGGCTGTCCGTTGTGCGTAATGCTTTCGGTGAGGCTGCCGGCGATATTGAATTTGCCGCCGAGGGGTCGCCAATTGACATTGAAGCCGACATTGTAGCTTCCATATCCGCCGGCGGGCTGGATGATATTGCGCACGAGTGCCTGCTTGCCCGGCTGATATTCAAATGGCTGATAATCGAAGGCGGCACGATTGCCTACAAGCCATCCGTAAGCGTAGCCGCTGAACCGCCAGGCGTTGGAGGGCATATACACGTACTGGACGCCGAAGTCCCAGCTACGATAGTCCGTCAGCAACGGATTGCCGGTGTACCACAGCAGCGGCGAAGATTGTATCAGCCTGTCGCTCTTGTAGTTGGAGGATACAGGCCACCCGGCGGTGTGCATATACGCGCTCAGCGAGTTCTTGGAATTGGGCGAGTATTGCAGGTTCACGTCGGCAAACGGCGAGTTGAAGTCGTTGCGCACGCCGTTGTAGTCTATATGCGACAGATTCCATCCGAAGCCCACCATCGAGCTGAATCCCCCGCGGGTGAACGAGTATCTGGCGCTGAAGTTGCCTTCATAGGAGGACGTACGGTCCAGCGCCTCGGTGTTGCCGGTATATCGAGTGTGGTTGTGCTCGTATTTGCCATAGCCGTATATGGTCAGGGAGTGCCCGCCGCCAAAGGTGTGTCCGTATTCTATTGAGGCATTGCCCACGCTTGTATAGTCCTGTGCGCCGTTGATGATGGGTGCCAGTCCGACCTCGGTATACGCAGTGCCGTTGGTCGTGGATGTGTATGCGTAGAAAGGCTGGATAGTCAACGAGTTGCGCTCGCCCAGCCCTATGTAGAAGTATCCGCTGTAGGTGGCGTTGCGGCTGCGGCTGTCGTTGACGGTGGTGTATTCCGAGTTGTCGTATGCGCCGGCCGAATATGTCACCGCACCTTGGCTGTCGTTATGCGGAATACGAGTGTTGCGGAATACCAGGGTGTTGTTGGCCGTAAATTTGTCCGAAAGGTAGCGGGCGCGGAAGCTGGCGCTATAGTCGTTGCGGCGAAATTTGGCGCCTGTCGACGTGGATTGACGCTCGATGGTATTGATGCCGCCCGTCTCGTCGGGCAGACGGAATGTCTCGGTTTGCGCCGTACCGGTATGGTCGTTGGCACAATAATATCCGTAGCCCATGACGTCGAAGGTCATACGGCGGTAATTAAATCGCCCGTTGACTTGCGCCTGGCCGGAATTGGCCCAAAAGTTTTCGTACAGACGTGTGCGGACATATCCGCCGTAATCATACTTGCGCATTATGAAATTGATGACGTTGGTCTTGCCGCCGAAGCGCGTGTCCGTAGGCGACTGCAAGTACTCGACGCGCAGCACGTCCGAGGTGCGCATCATCTCGAGTTCGTCCTGAGTCGCCGGTACATAATCGATAAATACGGCGACAGCCTGCCCGCTGACGGTCTTGACGGCCGTCGACCCGAAAGGCACGCTTATCTGCGGAATGTCCATACGCGAGAGCAGGTCGGTGGCGCTCTGCGAGGCGTTGCGCTGGCGCTTGGTGGGTATGTACACGGATTTTTCGGCGCCGGTACGCTGCATGGACGCCTCGACGGTCACGGCATTAAGTGTCTCGTATTCTGTCGTGTCTGCCTCGATGCTGTCAGCCATGACTCCGGTGCTGTCAGCATTCTCTACACTGTCGCCATACATGGCAGTCTTAGGTATTATCGTGCCCGCCGATGCCGTCACAGTCACCGTCACAGCCGCTATTACCATAACTTTAAATCTCTTCATTTTTCAATTCCTCCGGGATTTAAATTGTTTTTGTTTACGAAGATACTATCCAAGCTCTTTTCAAAGGCCACACCGTGCGGCACGGCCTTCTCCGAGCCTTCTTTACAAAAGACGTACCAAAGCCGCAAACGTAACAAAAAAAATATTAAAAAAGGTTAAGCATGGCCACTTTTACACGCCATGCTTTTTGAGGCGAAAAACGCGGTATTCAGAGACAGTCCGGGTGTCCCGAACAATCGATGCAATGTCGGATAACCGTAGTTTTCGCCACAAAACCGCCTTTTGCACTCTTAACACATCTTAACCTAAAAGCGCCAAATGAGGCCGGATTTAACTAAGATTTGCTAAAACGACAAATATTTAATAATATTAAACATTTGAAGGGCGGTTTTTACCCGAAAATCTTTTCCTATCTGAAAAAGTATGTCTACCTTTGTCCCACTTTTTCGTAGGTCCGTCCGTGATCCCCACGGTATATTACCCCCGATTGCGTCGATGCCGAAAGAGTCTGAAAAAAACTACAAAAATAGAAAATACACGTAAATTATCAACTATTATGAGCAATCCTAATGTTAAGCCCGCCCAAGGCAAACTGGGCGTGATGGTAGTCGGCCTCGGCGCCGTCTCCACAACATTTATGACCGGTGTGCTGATGACCCGTAAAGGCCTGGCCAAACCCGTAGGCAGCATGACCCAATACGACAAAATCCGTGTGGGCAAAGGTGCTGACAAAAAATACCTCCACTACAAAGACATCGTGCCCATCGCCGACCTCAACGACATCGAATTCGCCGCTTGGGACGTATATCCCGCCAACGCTTACGAGTCGGCCATCAACGCCGAAGTGCTCAAAGAAAAAGACATCGAACCCGTAGCCGACGAGCTCAAAGCCATCAAGCCCATGCGCGCCGCTTTCGACCACAATTACGCAAAACGCCTCGATGGTGAAAACTACATGAAGGGCGCCACCCGCTGGGAAATGGTCGAGAACATCCGCAAAGACATCCGCGACTTCAAAGCCGCCAAGAACCTTGACCGCATAGTCGTACTGTGGGCCGCTTCCACCGAAGTTTACGTCCCCGTAGACGAAAAAGTACACTACACACTCGCCGCCCTCGAAGCAGCCATGAAGGCTGACGACAAAGAGCACGTAGCCCCCTCGATGTGCTACGCATATGCAGCTCTCAAAGAAGGCGCACCCTTCATCATGGGCGCTCCCAACACCACCGTCGACATCCCCGCAATGTGGGAACTGGCCGAACAAACCAAGATGCCCATCGCCGGCAAAGACTTCAAGACCGGTCAAACACTCGTTAAATCCGGCTTCGCCCCCATCATCGGCACACGCTGCCTCGGCCTGAACGGATGGTTCTCTACCAATATCCTCGGCAACCGCGACGGCCTCGTACTCGACGAACCCGCCAACTTCCGCACCAAAGAGGTTTCCAAACTGTCCACACTCGAGACCATCCTCGAAGCCGACAAGCAGCCCGACCTCTACAGCAACTACTACCACAAAGTACGTATCAACTACTACCCCCCGCGCAACGACAATAAGGAAGGCTGGGACAACATCGACATCTTCGGATGGATGGGATACCCCATGCAAATCAAAATCAACTTCCTGTGCCGCGACTCCATCCTCGCCGCTCCCCTGTGCCTCGACCTGGTACTGCTCAGCGACCTCGCCGCTCGCGCCGGCCGCTTCGGCATCCAGCGCTTCCTGAGCTTCTTCCTCAAGAGCCCTATGCACGACTACACCCAAGGCGAAGAAGCTGTCAACCACCTGTTCCAGCAGTACGTCATGCTCAAGAACGCCATCCGCGAAATGGGCGGCTACGAAGCTGACGAAGAAATAGATTAATACCGCCGCGGCTTCCGCCGCGACATTCTTCCCATAATCGGTGGGGGATTTGGCCATACGGCCAAGTCCCCCACCTCTTTTTTTCTGTGTACCATCCCCGACTCAGAACTCTACCCCCCCCCCAAAAAAAAGGTCCCTAAAGTCCTTAAAGTCCTTAAGGTCCCTAAGGTCCCTAATTTTTTTGGGGAGTATAGCGCTGCCGTTGAACAAAAAAATTGTGCGCTACAAATTTGGTGGTTTCAAAAATAGTTGCTATCTTTGCAGTAAACAAATATCGCAGCAGGAGTATAGCTGCGCGATTTATCAATTACCAACTTTATCCACTCAAACACACACAACCATGAACACGAAACAAGACATGCAAAACACACAACTCGCACAAGGCACACCGCAAGTACTGACACCGCAAGACCGGACTCAGCAGCCGCTGCAAGACACGGGCGCCAACGCCTGCATCCCCGGATGCGGATGGCTCAAG
>ERZ779851.374-NODE-374-length-44787-cov-14.713248_pt1 | contig 44787 bp, 23 predicted proteins | sample MGYA00511094_ERZ779851 | MGnify/ENA primary metagenome ERZ779851 (study PRJEB29588, sample SAMEA2155512) | human gut metagenome | biome: human gut; feature: human-associated habitat; material: faeces | place: Denmark | collected 2008/2010 ...
TGTATATTTATAAACAAGCAAGTTGATATTTATTCACTTGCGAAACTTCAGTATAGTACTATTGCCAGTTACTTGGAATTTATATACAACCAACTTAAAAACCTGTAATTATGGGAAAATCTGACATTCTTAAAAAGTATTCAGCTCTCAGTCTGATGTTTGCTGTCTCGCTTTCGGCATGGTCGCAGACCAGTATCACCGATGAGGCGGGACTGAAGGCAATCGCAAACGATCTGGGAGGCAGTTATGTCCTTGCGAACGACATCAGTCTGAGCGGGGAATGGTTGCCGGTTGGAACGGAGGAAGAGCCGTTCACCGGAACGCTCGACGGTGCGGGCCACACCATAAAGGGGCTGAGCATCACGTCGGGTGACGACAACGTGGGTTTCTTCGGGTTCACCGAGGGTGCCACCATCAGCAACGTGCGCTTCACAGACGCTAAGGTGAAGGGCAACAAGCAGGTGGGTATCCTCGCCGGACAAGCCATCAACACCACCATCGACGCTGTGTTCACAGCCGGCTATCTCACGGGTTATGACCATGTGGGCGGCATCGTGGGCGACGCCCGCGGCAACGCAAGCATGGACGAGATGACCTACATCACCAACTGTATGTCAACCGCAGGCGCGTTCAGCACCACATCTCAGGCGGGCGGCATAGCAGGATGGACCAACGCGGGAGTGTTCACCAACAACCTCGTGCTCGGTTCTGCCACAGCCCCATCGGGCGGTGCAGGCGGTGTGTGCGGTATGCTCGACAACGACGGTATAGCCAGCTTCACGGGCAACGTCTCGGGTGCGGCTTTCCTTACCGGTGCCAACAACCGCGTGCATGCCATCAACGCATGGAAGAACGGAGCCAACTGTGTGTACGGAGACCAGAGCGACAACCTCTCGTCCACATCTACGGTGTACACCGTGGGCGGTGCTGTGGTTTCGTATGACCAGCTTGCCGACGACGCCAACAACGAGGGTATACAGGGTACGGCGGTCAGCGACGCCGACCTGCGCACAGCCTCCACATACCAGAACATCGGCTTCGACGCATCGGTGTGGAATCTCTCCACAGGAGCCTATCCGGTGCTTTCCGGCATGACATTGCCGATAGACGGCGACGCCATAAGCATGACCGACCTGCCCGGACGCTGCGTCATCACACAGTCGGTGGACCTCGCTCCGATGTCTGCATTGGGACGCGAGGTGAGCATCACAAGCTCCAATCCGGCAGCTGTTGAGGTGAGCGGCACCACGCTCAACTTCGTCGCGCTGGGCAAGTCTACCGTTACATTGTCTACACAGGGCGACGCTTTCTGCAGTGGAAAGACCGTCACGCTCGACATCACAGTGACCGACATCAACTATGCGATAACAACTCCGGAGGACCTCATGAACATGAGCTATAACCTCGCGGGCGACTTCACGCTCGAGAATGATATCGACATGACCGGCTACGACTGGAAACCGGTGGGCGAGTTCACCGGAACGTTCGACGGAAAGGGTCATTTCGTGAAGAACATATCGTTCAACAACGCCGATCAGGGTGAGGTCGCAATATTCTCGACAACAAGAAACGCACAGATAAGAAACCTCGGAGTGATGAACGCCAACTTCGTGGGCAACGCCAATGTTGCGGCTATCGTGGGACGCGCTTACGGTGGTGTGATTGAGAACTGTGCCGTTCTGGGCTCTTATATAGAGGGACGCGACCACGTGGCAAGCATCGCGGGCGACGTGAACAAGAACGATGCCGACGAGGGAGCCATAGTACGCAACTGTCTGTCTGACTCCCGCATAAGCTCGCGCAGCTATCAGGCAGGAGGTATGGTGGGCACAATCGTCACCGGAACAGTGGAGAAATGTCTCTTCTCAGGAACGGTAGACTGCCCCGGAAGCAACGCCACCGGTATGGTGTCGCTCATCGACGACGACACTCTTCCGTCATACATACAGAACAACATGATTGCTCCGTCACACCTCTACGGCAATGTGTCGCGCGTCGTTGCTACTGCCGGGCGTACCGTGAACCTTGCCAACAACTACGCTCTTGAGTCAACCTTCTGCGGCTCTACAGCCACAAACGCAGGTCCGATGGAGAACATGAACGACGCAACCAGCGTACATGGAGCAAACGTGTCTGCCGCCGACGCAAGGTCGCAGAGCTTCTACGAGAACACTCTGGGATGGGATTTCCAGAACACATGGAAGTTCCTCGAGGGCGCCGAAGGCAAGATGTATCCTGTCCTGAAGTGGATGAACGCTCCGCTTCCTTCTGTCATCTACGACATGCCTCAGAACAAGTCGATACTCTATGTAAGCGGAATGGAGTTCATCGATCTGGCTTGCATACACGGCTCTTTGGGTCAGACGCTTGACATACAGATAGTAGAGGGCGGCAACATAGCATGCATATATCAGGACGACCTCTATGCAGGCGACGAGAACGCACAGTTCGTCGGACGCGGCGATGTGGTATTGAAGGTTACTCCTACTGCCGACGTGGCAGACAAACTGACTATGTCCGGCAGCGACTCCTTCTCTGTATACATCGGCAGGGAGGGCGACCTCACCCCGATATCGACGGCTCAGGAGTTCATCGACATCAACAAGAACCTCGCCGGCGACTATGAGCTCACTCAGGACATCGACCTCACCGGCGTCAGCTTCCCGGGCATCGGAGTAAGCGGCGAGTCGTTCACAGGCTCTATCAACGGTAACGGACATAAGGTGATAGGTGCGCGCGTAAGCTTCGCAAGCGGCTCAGACCTCGGTATCTTCGGCAAGACCAACGGTGCCAAGTTCAGCAACATAGCTTTCGTTGACTTCGTTGTGTCGGCTTCGGATTGCAACCATGTGGGTCTCATAGGCTCTGCCTCAACCACCACATTCGAGAATGTGGCTGTAGTGGGAACAGTTACCGGTAGCGACCACGTGGCTATACTCGCCGGTGACGGCAGTGGCTGCACGGTGACAAACTGCTATGTCGACGGTACGGTTACAGGCGGAAGCCAGGTGGGCGGATTCTTCGGATGTACGCTCGAAGGCGGTGCCAACATCTCGAACAGCTACTTCAACGGTCTCGCAAAGGCTACGTTCCGTGGCTGGACAGGCGGATTCATTGGTCTGATAGACAAGGCTGACAGCCAGGTAGACATCCACAACTGTGTCTCAATAGGCAGCTGCTCTACCAAAGGAAACGGTTCTCCGCTCGTCACTGCTCCGTTCATCGCGGGCAACAACGCCGGTGACACTCCTAACGCGCTTATCAACTTCTCGGACAACATATACAACAACGAGGCTACAATGGACGCTACAACAGAGTGGCCTACGAAGAACGAGACCGTTGAAGGCGGTGTTGTAGAACCCGCTACAGCCGTTCCGGCTGCATCGCTCCAGCAGGAGTCTACATACACAGCCATCGGTTGGGACTTCAACAACATATGGTCGTTCGACACAGCAAGCGGCTATCTCTATCCTGTTCTGAAACAGTTCGGCGCCATAATCACAGGTATCGAGGATGTCAACACAGGTGAGAACGCTGCCGGTGCTTACGCAGTGCACGCTTCAGGAAACGTTCTTGTAGTTGCCGGACTCGGCTCTCAGGCAGACGTGACAGTAGCTACGCTGGCAGGACAGAACATCGCCTCTGTGACAACACGTGCCGGATCGGCTACCATAACGTTGCCGGGCAAGGGCATATATATCGTCAAGATCGTTGAGAACGGCAGTGCTAAGGCTGTTAAGGTAGTGAACAGATAAATGTGTTACGGTGCTGACGGCTCCGCAGGAGACGCCGGATACCGTAATGTAAAGACAAATAAGAAAGGACTGTCCGGTACATTCTGGTGTGCCGGACATCCTTGGGTTTTTTGTTAGAATGGAATTCTCCGGGTATGAACCCCGGAATATACTTTGACCTAAATTAATTGTTATGATAAAAATAAGAATACGGAAATCGTTGAAGGGACTGATACTGATAATGGCATTGTTCGTATATCTTCCCTCATTCGCGGCTCCGACGAAAGTCTCAGGACGTGTACAGGACACGAACGGAGAATTACTTATAGGTGTCACTATTACAGAAAAAGGCACTGACAACAGGGCTGTCACCGACGTGAACGGTTATTATACCATCACCTGCACGACTGACGCCCCGACTCTCGTTGCCCAGTATGTGGGTTTTGAAGTGCTCGAACAGAAGGTCACAGGCACCGTGCTCGACTTTATCCTGCACGAGCAGGTAAGCAGTGTGGATGAGGTTGTCGTGACCGGATACACCACACAGAAGAAGATTTCGGTGCTCGGAGCACAGTCTACTCTTAAGATGGAGCACATCAAGGCTCCTGTGGGAAACCTCAGCTCAGTGCTCGCAGGACGTGTGCCTGGTATCGTTTCGGTACAGCGTACAGGTATTCCCGGACAGGACGACTCTGACATCTGGATTCGCGGTATATCCACAATGACCAACAGAAACGAAGGTCCGCTTGTGCTGGTTGACGGTATCGAGCGCGACTTCAACAATCTCGACCCTGAGGACATCGAGTCGGTGACAGTGCTGAAGGATGCCGCGTCTACCGCCGTTTACGGTGTACGAGGCGGTAACGGTGTCATCATCATCACCACAAAACCGGGTATTGTAAGCAAGCCGCAGTTCTCTGTCGACGTTTATTCAGGTATCACGCAGCTGACAAAACTGCCCGAGCTCGCCGACGGTATAACCTATATGGAGGCGGCAAACGAGGCTTACCGCAACACGAGAGGCACATCTTATTATTCCGACGCATACATTCTGCGCACCAAAGTTGCCAACGGTCTCCCCACACCGGAGATTTCCGCAGACGAGCGCGCCGCGCTTCTTGCAGACCGCACGGTAAACAAATATCTCTATCCTAACGTTGACTGGTTTGACGAACTTTACAAGAACATGGGCTGGAACACACGCGCCAATGTCAACATACGAGGCGGTGCGCCAAACGCAAGCTACTATGTCTCTCTGTCATATTATAAGGAGAAAGGTCTGACAAAGACCGACCCGCTGCAGGATTACAGCACGGAGATCGACTACGACCGTTACAACTTCCTTACAAACGTCAACCTCCGCCCCACAAAGATGACCACAATCGATGTCGGAGTGAGCGGTTGGATCTCTGCCGGAAATTATCCCGCCCAGGACTTCGGGACCATTTATACGAAGGCGATGACCACCAATCCGGTCATATTCCCGAAAGTTTATCCTAACGGAGCCAACCCGGGCTACTCACCGGACAACCGTGACATGGACTCGCCGTGGGTCACTCTTACACGCCGCGGATATGACACTCAGCACGAGACACAGATAAACACCAACCTGAGGTTGACTCAGGATCTCGGCTATTTCGAATGGAGCAAGGGCTTGAAGGCACGCGCGCTCATCGCGTTCGACGTGAAGTCGACCCAGTCCATCCAGTATACTGTGGATGAAAGTACATGGAAACCTACAGCCGTTCTTGACCCGACGACAGGCATTTGGCTTGATGACGCCAATCTGTATGACGCTGACGGCAACCTGCTTCTTACCGAACAGTTCAAGGGAAATTCCTCTATGGGCGTCAAGTCAGACAAGTGGGTTTACCGCACATTCTACTTCGAGGCTGCTCTCGACTACCGCCGCACATTCGCAAAGAAACATAACGTGAGCGGGCTCGTGCTCTTCAACCTGCGCAACTACACTGACGCAAACGATGGAGACCTGTTCAAGACTCTTCCTTACAAGCAGCAGAGTCTCTCCATGCGTGCCACATACGACTATGACAACCGCTATTTCATAGAAGGAAACCTCGGATATACAGGCTCTGAGAACTTCGAACCGGGCAAGCGATTCGGTTGGTTCCCCGCTTACGCAATAGGTTGGGTACCGTCAAACGAGAAGTTCTGGAAACCCCTGTCCAAGTACATTTCATTCCTCAAAATACGCTATTCTGACGGTACGGTAGGTAACGACAGCTCCGGCAGCCGTTTCGCTTACTTCACCCAGATAGGTAACAGTCGCACTTATACCAGTTACTGGGGAACAGGCAACGGACTTGGCTACTCAAATTACGGTTATGAGGCACAGTGGTCAAAGGTGCGCAAGCAGGACCTTGGTATCGACATCAACTTCCTTAACGATGACCTTTCATTCACATTCGAACTCTTCAAGGAGCGTCGCACAAAGATCTTCGTGGACCGTAACAACGTGCCTCTCCTCGCCGGATTCGCACAGAGCATATCCGCAAACATGGGTATTGTGGAGAACAAAGGTTACGAGATACAGTTCCAATACAACCATCAGTTCGGCAAGGACTGGTTCGTGTCACTGCACGGAAACATGACTTGGAACAAGGACAAGATTATCGAGAACGCCCAGGCAACGCCCGCTTACCCGTGGCTCGACCAACGTGGGCACAACGTGCTTTCAAGTCTCGGATACATCGCGGAGGGTCTTTACACCAGCGAGGAGCAGATAAAGGAGCGCAACATCACACAGTTCGGTGAGACCTATCCGGGCGAACTGGTAAAGCCGGGAGATATAATGTACAAGGACCTTAACGGTGACGGACACATCGACAGCTACGACCAGTGCTACATCAGCCGCGGTGACGTGCCGGCATATTATTATGGTTTCGGCGGTGACATCCGTTGGAAGAACTTCGGTCTGGGCTTCCTCTTCCAGGGAGTGGCAGACGCCGAGCGTCAGCTTCAGGGCAGCGGAATCCGTCCTTTCACCAATTCCTCTGGCGGAGGAACGCTTTTCGCCAACATCACAGACCGTTGGAGCGAGTCCGACCCGACCAACACCGACGTGTTCTATCCGCGTCTGGCATGGGGCAGCAGCGACCCTTCCAACATCAACAACTTCCAGACCAGTACATGGTGGTTGCGTGATGTGAGCTTCCTGAGACTTAAGAACATCACCTTGTCTTATTATTTCCCGAAATCATGGCTGCGTAACGGAATCATCACAGGAGGCCGTATCTATCTGCAGGGACAGAACGTTCTTACGTTCAGTGACTTCGATTTGTGGGATCCTGAGCTGAATACCGATAACGGAACAAGTTATCCTAACGTCCGTACATTCTCTATCGGAGTCAACTTTAACTTTTAATTAAATGAACAGAGTAAATATCATGACTATGAAAAAAAGGGTTTTAAGTATATTCCTGTGTGGTTTGACTGTGTTTTCCCTTACATCGTGCGAGGACTATTTCGACGATGTTCCGGATAACGCGACATCCTTGGAGGATGTGTTCTCCAACCGCGGACAGACCTTAGCATGGCTTACGAAAGTCTATTCATATATCCCGGACAACCGCAGAATGCGTTGGTCTGACGGTCTGAGCTACTGCTGGCGCACCGCCAGCAACGAGGGCTATCTGCCATGGGATACGGGTACCGTGCCTCTGAGCGACGTCATCCTCGGAACGATGTATCCGTCCACAGGTTTCGTGAAGGATCTCTGGACCAACGGCTACCGTGCCATACAGTATGCCAACATCTATCTTGCCAACGTCGACAAGTGCTCTATGCTCACCGACGAGGAGAAGGAATGGACAAAGGCAGAGTGCCGTGTGCTCCGCGCTTATTATTACTTCTATCTCATGAAATGCTACGGACCGGTGCCTATTGTGGGCGACCGTGTGTATGGCGTTGCCGACCCTCTGGGCGACATGATGCTTCCGCGTAACACTGTGGACGAGTGTTTCGAATACATCATAACTGAGATAAAGAATGCCATCAACGGCGATCACCTTATCTCGCAGTTCAACAGCTCGGGCGAGTTCGACACACAGTTCCGCGGCAACATGACCGAGGAGGCTGCTCAGGCAATACTCGCCGAGGTCTATCTGTTCCGCGCAAGCTACATCTTCAACGGCGATCCTTACTACCAGACGCTGAAGAACAACGACGGCACTCTGCTCTTCCCGCAGAGCCGCGACAACTCCAAGTGGGAGGATGCGCGTGACGCCGCCTTTGCGATAATCAACAGCGGGAAGTACCAGCTTGAGTATCGCAACCTTGCGGGTGAGCAGGTTACTGACGTCAAGCAGTCTTGCCCGTACCAGTCATCGCGCTATGCGAGTCTCGGACTCAACACCAACCGTGAGATGATATTCTACCGTTCCGAGTATAATACTGACGACTATCCGATGCGTCCGCGCCACACCGGTATCGACAACGCACAGACAGGAGGAGGCGCATTCTCTGTTCCGCTGCAGTTTGTCGACCTCTACTTCACCAATAAAGGTCTGCGCATAGAGGACGACCCGGACTATTTCACCTACGACACGGAAAACCCCACGAAGGAGAATGTGCGCACCATGCTTTCCACTACAGCATATAAGGACAAGTTCTCCGGCTACACCTACTTCACCCCGGGTTCGGGTTACTCGGTCATGAAGCAGTTCTACAACCGCGAGCCGCGCTTCTATCTGGGCATAACATTCCAGAACCGGAGGTGGGACTTCGACAATTCGCGCACCTATTACACCGTCATGTCGTTCAACGGAAACTCCGGACCTACCGGCAATACGCACGACTATCCTATCTTCGGAACCATCGGGCGTAAGCCTCTCAGCGAAGGAACGACTCCGTCGGGTGTCGACAATGCCGTCATCATACGTCTCGGTGAGGTTTACCTCAACTATGCCGAGGCATGCTGCGAGCTTGGCGACCTCGCCACGGCAATACACTACGTGAACCTCATCCGCAGCCGTGCGGGAGTGGCAGAGTATGTAGGGCTCAACAGCGAAGACCAGACAGCGCGCGACGCGAGAGGCGAGACACGTATCGATCTCGGCAACCTCACGCAGGACCTTGTGCGCAAGGTTATCTACCGCGAGCGCATCATCGAGCTGGCGTTCGAGAACAAGTACTACTTCGACGTTCGCCGTTGGGGCGTGGCCGACATGGCTCAAGGCGACGGTTGGGTGTATCCGACATGGCACAAGGGCGGCGAAGGCGGTCAGATGGTCGGCTTCAACGTGAGCAACCTCGGAACCACGGAAGAGCAGACGAACGTACAGATGAACTTCTACAAGAGGGTACAGACCCAGACGAGAGTGTTCACCAAGCGTATGAGTTTCCTGCCTATACCGCAGGAGGAGGTGAACCGCGACCTCGAGATTGTGCAGAACACAGGTTGGGAGACCGACACCGACGAGGAATGACCCTGACCTGCCGCGCGGCTTCAATCCGTGCGGAGCAGTCGCAGGAAAGACTGCTTTCACAACGATACTTTATGATGCCGCTGCCGCTCATGGCGAAAGCCATATGCCGGTGGCGGCATTTTCAGAAAACCGTACACGTACGGTGGACATAACAACAAGAAACAAACACATCATTATGAGAAAACAATCACTTCTTTTATCCTTGCTCCTTCTCTGTCCGCTTCTGCTGAGCGCCGGTCCGGTGTCGCGCGAGCAGGCAAGGAAGAGCGCCCTCTCGTTCATACAGCAGCGTGAGAGCAGCGGCGCACGCAAGGCTCCGGCAAGTCCCGACAGCCGCCGTCTCACCGAGGTCGTCGCAGACCCCGCGTTCTATGTGTTCAACGTAGGCGCAGGCTCGGGATTTGTCATGGTGTCGGCAAGCGACCGCACACAGCCCATCCTCGGCTATTCCGACAACGGTGCGTTCAGTCTCAACGGCGCGCCCGACCCGCTCAAGGAGTGGCTCACACGCCTCTCTTCGGTCATCACGGCTGTGGAGGAAGACCGCGCCATGCCTGCCTCCGCACCCCACCGTGCGGCAAGCAGCGGCAAGACAATCACAAAGAACTTCATCCCCACACTCGTACCGAGCCGTTGGAACCAGGGCGACCCCTACAACCTGCAGTGCCCCACCTACGACAACAACGGCGTGCCCACGCTCAGCGCGACAGGCTGTGTGGCTACGGCAATGGCGCAGATAATGTATTTCTGGCGGTGGCCTCAGGAGCCCACGACAGAGATTCCGGGATACACGTCAGGCTGGAACAACACCACCGTAAACTATCCCGCGCTGCCCTCGGTCACCTTCGACTGGGACTCGATGACCGACACCTACGACGCCTCATCGTCTGAGGAGAGCAAGCAGGCGGTAGCCGAGCTGATGCACTACGTGGGACGTTCGGTGCGGATGGGCTACGGACCGTCGTCGGGCGCAGCCTCCGTCAACACCGTGAACGCGCTGAAGAACTATTACGGATACGACAAGAACATGTACTACACGAGCCATGACCGCTACACCTATCAGGCTTGGGAAGACCTCATCTACTCCGAGCTGGCAGCCGGACGGCCCGTCCTCATGAACGGCGACACATCCACCCGCACCGGCGGACACGAATGGGTGTGCGACGGATATGACGGCAACGGATGCTTCCACATGAACTGGGGCTGGGGCGGAATGTGCGACGGATACTTCCTTCTCACCGTGATGTTCCCCGACCAGCAGGGCATCGGCGGAAGCACAAGCTCTGACGGATACTCCATGGGACAAGGCATCGTAGTGGGACTCCAGCCCGGCGAGCCCGGACAACAGGAGCCGGAGGAGACCGTACGAATAAGTCTCTCCAACCTGAGGGTGCCCCAGACCGAGTACACACGCAACTCCGCAAACGGCTATTTCCGCTTCACCGTACAGTATGGAGCGGGTACCAACCTCTCAAACAGCTACAACTTCGACACCGCCTTCACGCTCTACGACGAGCAGGGCAACATCGTCAAGGAAGAGATAGGCACGGAGCGCAACTTCAACATCACGCCCGGCACATGGTGGCCCACACGCTCATGCGGAGTGACATTCGGTCCGGGACTCGCCGACGGAACCTATTTCATAAAGGGACGCAGCCGCCTTGCCGGCACCACAGAGTGGAACGAGGACGACAACTTCAACAAGGCATACATCAAGGCTGTGATATCCGGCACCACAAATCTGTCGCTCACAGTATATCCGGCGGTAGACCTGACCGTCAACTCGCTCGACCTCATCGGCTCGGGTGGTGCGGGCACGGAGCTTAAAGTGAAAGCCAACATCACCAACAACGACACCGAGGAGTACTACCGCGACACATATCTGCTCGTGGACGGGAAGTGGGTGTCGGGCAACTGCATCGTGATTCCGGGCAGCAGCACCGACGACTACTACTTCAAGTACACCCCGACAACAGCCGGAGAGCACGAGTTCGCACTCTCGACATCAAAGGAGACCGCCGACGTATTCTACACTGTGACCAAGCGGGTGGACGAGGCTTACGTGCCGGAACTGTCCATCGTGATGAGCTCACTGAGCGAACGCGACGGCGACAGGATATACGGCAACTGCATGCGGCTGCAGGTCAAGGTGACCAACAACGGCGACCGCCCATACCAGAGCTACATAGAGGCTTCGCCGTGGGAGGTCGAGGGAGGCTACTACTGGAAGCGTTCGTCGAGCCGTCAGGACATTGACCTCGCCCCGGGACGCGACACCACGCTCGTATACGAGTTCCCAGACCTCAACTACGGAAGCCGTTACAACTTCCATGCCGACAGCAACGGAGGTGCGAGCGCAAACCTCGGCGACTTCACCTTCAATGAAGGCATACTCTACTGGACGCCTGACGGAGTGATGCACGGGGTAGCCAACCGTGCCGGATTCGTCATAGACGAGAGCATGACAGCCGTTTCCTTCCCCGGACAGACGCCCGTGTCGTTCTCTCTCTCCGACAATGTGAACACCAACACCGTACTCTATTTCGCCGACGGGGCAACCGTCAACGCGCGCGTTCTCAGCATCCTCAAGAACCGTGGACTGAACAATGTGGTGATAGGACCGGCGGCGGAGAACATCGTCATTGCCGACGGACTCGACTTCCTCGCGCCGAAGGCGTTCACGGCAGCCACCGTGAGCTACACCGCAGATGTGCCCGCCACAGCGGCGGACGCTCCGTGGAGCACGCTCGCACTGCCTTTCACGCCGCAGACCGTCGAGGCTGACGGACAGCCGGTGGAATGGTTCACATCCGCCACAGACAAGGGCAAGAGCCTCGTGGTGAAGGAGTTCAGCGCGGCTGAAGGCTCGGTTATGTACTTCGGATATGCTCAGGAGATACTCGCCAACCGTCCCTACATAGTGTCGTTCGCAGGCAATGAGGGCGGCACCGGTTATGACCTGAGCGGCAAGAAACTCGTGTTCGCCGCCACAGACGCCGTGATAGAGCCTGTAGAGCGCATGTCCACCTACAGCACGGACTACAGTTTCGTGGGCACCACCACTGCCGCCTCCGCCGACGGAGCCTACGTCCTCTCTCCTGACGGAACGTCGTTCCGCCGCGTGGAGGGAAGCTGCCAGACGAGTCCGTTCCGCGCCGTCATGATTGCCAACAGTGATGAAGCCGCAGCCGTGAGCGTGCTCACAGTGGGCGGAAACGTGTCGACGTCCATCAGTGCGGTGGAGAGCGAGGCTCTCGACGGACAGCCCGTGTACAACCTGTCGGGCGTGAGAGTGGGCACATACGACGCCTCCTCCGGACTCGGCACGCTGCCGCGCGGTGTCTACATCGTGGGTGGCAAGAAGCTGGTGAGATGACACAGCACACTCATTGCCGTATGCCGTGAGGCAGAACGGCATGTTTATCCAGATTTCTTTTTAATGAAGCCGGCACGCGAATGTGCCGGCTTTATTCGTGTATTGTCCTTTCGTGTCAGGCTGTGTCCGCTTTGCAGGTGTGTCAGACGGATAAGCTATGACGCCCGTACCGCGACGGATATATCCCACCGCGCGCTTTTCCGGTATGCATTCCGTCCGTCACGCTTCATTATGCCGTATCCTCCCGAAAAACCGTTTTTATTATTCTTGAATGTTAAAAAACATCCTTTCCCGTGCGCCTGAAATTCTCTTATTTCCGTGCGGACGCTTTTCTGCCGGAAATACGCGGTTTTTCAGCCTTTCTCCTATCTCTCTGACATACAGCTGTTTTCATGTCTCAGGTTTCCGGAACATTATCTCCAGGCTTGCGGAAAAGGCTTTTCGGGACAGCGGAAGAGGCTCTTCCGTTGTACGGTAAAGGCTCTATGGCGGTGCTGTAAAGCCCGTTCCGCAGTGCGGAAGAGCCTTTTCCGTGTCGTGACACCGCCGGTTTCATGTCGCGGAGGGGCTGTTTCCGGCTTGCAGAGTGTGCGTGGCGGCACATCTGATGCGTAGATTGCGCGAAACGATATGTTAAATGTTTAACATCCGTTAGCACACTGCCGCGTTCAAGGTATGATTTTTGCCGCGCTCCGGTTTGCTTTTGATATGCTCCGGTGGTGTATCTTCCGGCAATCGGTGTGTATATTCCTGTCGTTTTAGGAATATTTACTTATTTTACGAAAAATTTCCTCTTATTTTTTTATTTTTCCTTTCCTAAGTTGTTATACGGTTATAGGGAGATTGCGGAAGGACGGTTTCTGTCCGCCCGGTTTGCCCCGGACGATTCGGATTAAAGACCTCCCGCCTCATCAGGGAAACAATCTTAACTGTATGAAAACCATCACGAAACATACTCTGTATGTCCTTTTCTCGCTCTTGCCGGTATGCCGCGCCATGCCGGAGGATGCCTCGCGGGCAGTCCCTCTTGAACTGTGGTATGACGAGCCTGCCGTGGAGTGGATGACGTCAGCCCTGCCTTTGGGCAACGGCGACCTCGGAGCCATGTTCTTCGGAGGCGTGGCGCGCGAGCGGATACAGTTCAACGAGAAGAGCCTCTGGTCAGGTTCTGCTGAGAAGCGCGGCACCTACCGCAACTTCGGCAACATATACTTGGACTTCCTCACGCCCGACACCTGCTCCTCCTACCGCCGCTCGCTGTCGCTCGACGAGGGTGTGGGGCGGGTGAGCTACACCATAGGCGGAGTGAGATATGAGCGCGAGTATTTCGCGAGCCATGCCGACAGCGTCATCGTGATGAGGCTCAGCACACCGGGAAACAGCGGACTTCTGAACCTTGACATCAGCATGACCGACGGAGACGGGCACAAGGCTGTGACGGGCGACGGCATGTTGGCATTCAGCGGACGGCTCGACCTGCTCTGCTACGAGGCTCAGGCTGTGGTGAGAACGGAGGGCGGAACGCTTGCCGGGGTGGACGGACGGCTGATGGTGAGGGGTGCCGACGCAGTGACGGTGGTGCTTGCCGCCGCCACCGATTTCGACCTCTCGTCGCCCACATACACACGTGGCGGCGCGCGCGGAGTGCATGCCGGTGTGTCGGGTAGGGTGGAGCGCGCCTGCGCGATGGATTACGGCAGACTGCGCCAGCGTCATATGGACGACTACGTGAGCCTCTTCGGGCGCGTGGCTCTGCGGCTGACTGACAGCGTGCCGCAGTATACTACCGACGAACTGCTGCGCAACCACAAGTACAACAACTGGCTCGACGTGCTCTGTTTCCAGTACGGACGCTATCTCATGATAAGCTCGTCGCGCGGAGGGTCGGTACCGTCAAACCTTCAGGGACTGTGGAACCACGTGAACAATCCGCCATGGGAGTGCGACTACCACAGCAACATAAACATACAGATGAACTACTGGCCCGCCGAGGTTGCCAACCTTGCGGAGTGCCACATGCCTTTCATCAGCTACGTGAGCACCGAAGCCATGAAGCCGGACGGCTCCTGGCGGCGCGTGGCAGAGAGCGAGGGATGCCGCGGATGGGCTGTCCGCACGCAGAACAACCTGTTCGGATACACCGACTGGCTCATCAACCGGCCTGCCAATGCGTGGTATTGCACACATCTGTGGCAGCATTATGCCTACGGGCTTGACCGTGACTACCTGCGCCGTGTGGCGTGGCCCGTGATGAGGTCGACGTGTCTCTACTGGTTTGACAGGCTGAAGATGAAGGACGGAAAGCTCGTCGCGCCCGACGACTGGTCGCCCGAGCACGGTCCGTGGGAGGACGGTCCGGCATACGCCCAGCAGCTGGTCCACGAACTGTTCGCCAACACTCTTGAGGCGACAGAGGCGTTGGGCGAGGACAGCGGTTTCACCGACAGTCTCAGGACGAGGCTCTCACAGCTCGACAACGGTCTGCGCATAGGCAGCCGGGGACAGCTGCGGGAGTGGCTTGAGACCGACGATACGCCCGACGACCGTCACCGTCATCTGTCCCATCTCATGGCTCTCTATCCGCTGTCGGGCATCTCCGCCCTTACCGACCGCCGTCTGGCTGACGCCGCGAGAGTGTCGCTCTCTTGGCGGGGCGACGGTGCCACGGGCTGGAGCAGGGCATGGAAGGTGGCGTGCTGGGCACGTCTGAACGACGGAGAGCGCGCTTACCGTCTGCTGAAAAAGGCGCAGAACATGACCGATGTAACCGTGGTGAGCATGGACGACAATGCCGGAGGAATGTACTCGAACCTCTTCTGCGCGCATCCGTCGTTCCAGATAGACGGCAATTTCGGCACAACCGCCGCCATCGCCGAGATGCTTCTGCAGAACAGCGTGCGCGGGGTGTGGCTCCTTCCCGCTCTCCCCAAGGAGTGGGCGGACGGCAGTTTCAGCGGACTGCGGGCGCACGGTGGCTTCACGTTCGATGCTGAGTGGACGGGCGGACGTCTGACCGGCGTCGTGGTGAGGTCGAAGTGCGGCGGAGTGTGCAGGCTTTACCTGCCCGGCATGGAGGTGCGCAGGGTGAGAGGAAAATACGGACTCAGGGTGAGGCACACCACGTCTTCGGACGGTTCTGTAGAGTTCATGACCAAGCCGGGACGCACCTACCGCATATTCCTCCGTCCGCTTCCTGACAGTGAGTAGGACGGCGGTGTGGCGCAGGCGGTTCCCTCCCGACAGGAAAAGATGCATGTGTAAAAACACCGCATGATATTTTACTCTTTATAATCACATATGACATAGGTCATATAAGACCGAAAACAATAACTCAAACTATTAAATAACATTATTAACTTAAACATTATGAACAGATTGTTTAAATTCTCTTTAGTGTTTGCAGTCGCCGCTACAGCCTTTCTGGGATGTGCCGACAACGACATCGCGGAGGACAGACGAGTAGTCTATCCGCCTGATGCAAACAAGGAATCAAAGTTCGTCTCGTTCTCTCCGGACAGTGGAGGAGTGGGCACACAACTGATTATCAAGGGTCAGAACCTCGGCACCGACACGAGCTATCTGCGCGTGACGGTGAACGACAAGAAGGCTGCGATAATCGGAGTGAGAAACGATTACATCTACGCGGTGGTTCCTGCGCGCGCCGACACCGGGCTTGTGAAGCTCTATGTGGGCAAGGGCGACAACGTGAAGGAGTTTGTCTCGACCAAGGAGTTCCGCTATAAGTATAAGCGCAACGTGTCTACTCTTGCCGGACAGAACGGCAACGCGAGCCGTGACGACGGCGAGTACGACGTGGCGACATTCCGCCGTCCGTGGGCGCTTTTCCACGACAACGACGACGTGATATACGAGATTGACGAGGGACGAGGCACAAACAAGGACGGAGCATTGCGCAAGCTGTACGAGGGACTGGTCGAGACGCTCATCCAATGCAGCTCGGGTCCGTTCCAGTCGCCCACCGCTGCGGCGTTCAATGCGGCTCAGGACACCATCTACATGGTGCATCTCTACAATCCCGACAACTGCACCTCGAAGGTCGGACTGATAGCCATCTCGCGTGCGAGCGGATTTGTCGACGTGAAGCCTTTGGTGAGAATGAACGACCCCAAGTGCACCGGCATCGCCATAAACCCTGTGAACAACGACATCATATTCAACAACCAGAGCGACGGCTATCTCTACCGTTATTCGGAAAACACCAATATTGACGAGGCGTACACACGGCTCATACGTGTCAACAATGCCACCAACACCGAGCTGAAGCTCGCTTTCAGCAACGACGGCAGGTATCTGTATGCGGCTGTGAAAAACCGTCACTGCATCTTCCGCATGCCTTACGACATCACTACAAAGACCCTGGGCACTGCCGAACTGTGGGCAGGACAGTGGGACACGTCAGGCTATCAGAACGGCATAGGTACGTCCGCGCTGTTCGACCAGCCGAGTGCCATCGAGTTTGACGAGGACGGCAACCTGTACGTAGCGGACAAGTACAACCACTGTATCAGACGGATCACTCCCGACGGAGAGGTGTCTCTTTATGCCGGTATGCCGCGCACAAGCGGTTACAAGGACGGTCTGCCCGACGTGGCGATGTTCAACCGCCCCGAGGGACTCACCATCCTGTCAGACCAGTCCATCATTGTCGCCGACAGAGAGAACCACGTCATACGCAAGGTTGTCGTGGAGTGATAACATAACATTACAAATGCAATAAAATAGAAGTTTCATGAAAAAGATATTGTTACTGATGCTCCTGTTTGTCGTTCAGGTGGCTGCATTTGCCCAGGACGCTTCAGTCACCGTGAAAGGTGTCGTGCAGGACAGTAAGGGAGAGCCCATAATGGGTGCCGTTGTCATCGTGAAGAACCAGCCGGGTCTGGGTTCGTCGACAGACGTGAACGGCGCTTTCAAGATAACGACCGGCAAGTATGAGATTCTGGAGGTGACCTATCTGGGATTCGAGAAGCAGGAAGTGCCGGTGGTAAGCATAAAGGATTACGACAATCTTGTCATCGTAATGAAGGAGCAAAGTCAGGAAGTGGACGAGGTGGTCGTCACCGCAAGCGGCGCGCAGAAGAAGAAAACGGTCACCGGAGCGTTCACCACGGTTGACGTGAAGCAGCTCAACGCCCCTTCGGGCAATCTCTCCAACTCTCTCGGAGGTGTCGTTCCGGGTATCATAACACAACAGCTCTCGGGCGAACCGGGCGAGAACCAGTCTGACTTCTGGATTCGCGGTATCTCCACTTTCGGCGCCAACGCCAGCGCGCTTGTGCTTGTCGACGGTATCGAACGCAGTCTGAACGAGATTCCGGTAGAGGACATCGAGTCGTTCTCCGTGCTAAAGGACGCGTCAGCCACAGCCGTATATGGTAACCGCGGAGCCAACGGAGTGGTGCTCATCACAACGAAGAAGGGTGAGAAAGGAAAGATACGCATCAGCGGTAAGCTCCAATACGGCTACAACCAGACAGGCAAACTGCCCGAGTATGCCAACGCTTCAGACTACGCGCGGCTCGCAAACGAGGCGCGGCTCGCACGCTATCAGTCACCGCTATACTCCGACGAGGAGCTTTATATCATACAGAACAATCTTGATCCTGACCTTTATCCTAACGTAGACTGGCAGGACCTGATGCTCAAGAACGGCGCGTCGCAGTATCGCGCGCAGCTCAGTTTCACCGGAGGAGGTGACAATGCGACATACTATGTGTCCGGTGCCTACTTCAATGAGGACGGTATCTACCGCACAAGAAGCGCGGAGAACAAATACAACACCAACTCTACTTATGAGCGTTATAACTACCGTGCCAACACAACGATGAACATCACGCGCAGCACGGTGCTCTCAGTCGGCATCGGAGGCTACCTCATCAACCGCACGCAGCCGGGCAGCACGTCGGCTGACATATGGCAGGCGTTCTCCGAATACACACCGCTCACCACTCCGAGAAAGTGGTCGACAGGGCAGTGGCCTATAGTCAACGGAAAGAAAACTCCCGAGTTTCTCATGACGCAGACGGGTTACAAGACCATCTGGCAGAACAAGATGGAGACTAACGTGAGCCTCGACCAGAAGCTCGACTTCATAACAAAGGGTCTCACTTTCTCCGGTACGTTCGCCTTCGACACATGGAACGACAACACCATCACGCGCTCGAAGTCGCCTGAACTGTGGAGTGCGCAGAACTACCGAGACGGTTACGGCAAGCTCATTCTCAAACGCGAGCAGGACGTACAACCCATGACCCAGACCTCATCGACTACCGGAACGAAGCGTTATTATCTGCAAGCCAAGCTGGAATATGACCGCCTTTTCGCCCGCGACCATCAGGTGAACGGTCTTCTCATGGTCTATCAGGAGGAGAATTCCGACACAAACCTCGGCAGCGACATCATCGCCTCGATACCCAAACGCAACCTTGCCTACTCCGGACAGGTGCGCTACGCCTACAAGTCGCGCTATCTTTTCGAGTTCAACTTCGGCTATACCGGCTCGGAGAACTTTGAGAAAGGCAAGCAGTTCGGATTCTTCCCGGCATTCTCCGCAGGCTGGGTGCTCTCGGAGGAACCGTGGATAAGGAAGGCTTTACCGTGGCTCGAGTTCTTCAAGATAAGAGGTTCATGGGGTGAGGTAGGTAACGACAAGATTGGCGGAGACACCCGTTTCCCGTACATCTCGCTTATCTCCGAGATTGACTCGTCGGGCAGTTACGCCTTCGGACAGTTCGGAAGCAACTACATCACAGGCTACCGCATGACGACGGTCGGCACTCCCAACCTCACATGGGAGAAAGCCACGAAGTGGGATATAGGCGTAGACTGGTCTATATTCAACGGTATGTTCACCGGAACAGTGGACTACTTCAGGGACAACCGTGACGATATCTTCATGCGGAGAAACAACATGCCGCTGTCCACAGGACTCGCCGACCAGACTCCGATGGCTAATGTCGGACGCATGAGATCGTATGGTTTTGACGGCAACATAGCGTTCAACCATAAGATAGGTGAGGTGAATTTCACCCTGAGAGCGAACATGACGTATCAGAATACGGAGATTCTCGACCAGGATGAAGCCGCAAACGAGTTCTGGTATAAGATGAGCCGTGGCTTCCGTCAGGGGCAGACCCGCGGATTCATTGCGCTCGGACTGTTCAAGGACGAGGAAGACATCAAGTCGAGTCCGTCGCAGGACGCGCTGGCAAACTTCCCCATCCTGCCCGGTGACATAAAGTATAAGGACGTGAACGGAGACGGTGTCATCACCGAGGACGACAAAGTGCCGATAGGCTACCGCAACACTCCGGGTCTGATATACGGTTTCGGTTTCAGTGCGGCATGGCGCAATTTCGGTATGAACCTTCTGTTCCAGGGAGCCGGAAAGCGTACGTTCTTCGTGGGCGGCAACGGTCCTCACGCTTTCCACGACGGTGCTACGGGCAACATACTCCAGCGCATGGTTGAGGAGGAAAGATGGATTCCGAGCGACATCTCGGGAACCACCGATACGGAGAATCCCAACGCTCCGTGGCCGCGACTCACCTATACGAACAACAATAACAACAACCGCGCGTCCACATACTGGATGAAAGACGGAAGCTATCTGCGTCTGAAGAACCTCGAAATAACCTATGACGTTCCGAGAGAATGGATACAGCATCTGCGCCTTACAGGTCTGCGCCTTGGCTTCATAGGCGAGAACCTGTTCACATGGAGCCCGTTCAAGTGGTGGGATCCGGAAGGAAACAACGAGAGCGGCAACGCTTATCCTATCAGCCGGACATTCTCTTTCTATCTAAGTTTCAATCTATAACACAACAACAAGGTCATGAAAAAGATTTTATTATATATATTTTTGCCGATTGTCGCAGGCGGAATGTTCTCTTCGTGCGCCGATTATCTGGACGTGGACAAGTATTTCTATGACCAGCTTTCCATCGACTCGGCTTTCTCCAAAAGGAAGTATGTGGACGGATGGCTGTCTAACGCGTTCGAGCCAATACAGTATATAACTGAAGGGGAAGGCATGCGCAGGTGGATGAGTGATGACATCGTGAAGTATGAAGGGCGCGACTACCAGAACGGAAACTACAGTGCCACGACAAACAACGGTGACAGCGAGAACCTTCTTTACAAGGCTTACGAGGCTGTGCGCAAGGCTTCCACCTTCATAGACAATGTGGACCGATGCGGCGAACTTACCGAGGTGGAGAAAGCCGACATGAAAGGGCAGATGCGGTTCATACGTGCCTATGCCTACTGGTCGCTCATACGCCACTTCGGACCGGTGCCTCTCATCCCTGAGCACGGGCTCGACGTGAGCCTGTCTTACGAGGAACTGTCTTTGCCGAGAGCCTCTCTCGACGAGATTGTGGCGTTCATCGACCAGGACCTTGTGGTTGCCGCGCGCTCCCTTCCAATGGTGCGCACCGTGAACAACATGGGTCGTCCCACACGCGGAGCGGCTCTTGCGCTGCGTGCGAGAATACTGCTCTGGGTGGCAAGTCCGCTCATGAACGGCAACAGAGACCTCTTCAACGTGAAGGACAACCACGGACGCCAGCTCGTGCCGCAGGAATATGACGAGTCCAAATGGGCTAAGGCAGCCGCCGCAGCCAAGGAAGTGATGGATCTGGGAATATACGAGCTCTACACCATAGAGCCTTCCCCGGACACCCCCGAGTATGAGCGTCCGCCCTACAACGCCGAGTTCTCCGACAAGAACTTCCCCGACGGATGGGCTGACGTTGACCCTTATCTCTCCTACAAGTCTATCTTCGATGGTACGATAATAGGCTCGAAGAACCCCGAACTCATCTTCACACGCACGAGCAGGGGCAACGAGCAGATAAACCACTGGGTGTCAAACTGCATGCCGCGGACGCTAAGCGGCTCCAACCTCATAGGCGTGTCGCAGAAGCAGGTGGACGCTTACTACATGGACAACGGCCAGACCATACAGGAGGCTGAGGCTACGGGATATTATAAGGAAGACGGTTTCACCACGTCGAGCAACCCGCTCAACGAGGGAGGCGCACCGTTCCTGCCGGCAAACGTGTCGTGGCAGTACGCTCACAGGGAGCCCCGCTTCTATGCGTCGATAGCCTATTGCGGCTCCATATGGGCATGTGCGAGCGCGAATGAGGCACAATACCGCAACAAGCAGATATTCTACTACCGCGACCTGAACGACGGCAAGCAGGGCTTCAAGGAGGACTGTCCGCTCACTGGTATAGGCTTCAAGAAGTTCGTCAACGACGAAGATGCCTTCACGCAGGGCGGCTACCGCATGGACAAAACCGAGAACACGATACGCTATGCGGAGATGCTGCTCATCTATGCGGAGGCTCTCAACGAGCTCACTCCGGGCAAGTCGTACACCGTGGAACGCTATAACGGGGAGACGATGACCGTGCAGCGCGACGTCAACGAGATGCGCTCTGCCATGAAACCCATACGCATGCGTGCCGGAGTGCCCGACTTCGACGATGTGGTATACGCCAACCAGGAGCTCTTCCGCACCGCTCTCAAGCGCGAAAGACAGATAGAGCTCGTGGGCGAGAACTGCTTCAGATACTACGACCTGCGCCGTTGGAAGGACGCGTTGCTTGAGGAGAACCAGCCGCTTATGGGTTGCAACATCAACATCAGCGACGACGTGACACGTGTACAGGAGTTCTACCGACCCACCGTAGTGGCTTCGATGCCTAAGGTGTTCACACAGAGGATGTATCTGTGGCCCTTCCCCGACAAGGAGATGAAGCGTAACGTGAACCTTACGCAAAACCCCGGATGGTAACCATTTTAACACAATGACAATCATGAAAAGAATATATTTCAACAAGATAATGAAAGGCGTGGCTGCCGCAGCGGTGCTCTTCGGGGCGGCGTCGTGCAGCGACGACCTCGACTATGAGTTGTTCACGAAGTACACTTACCTGATGAACAACGGATGGCAGGAGAACATCGAGATGGAGATAAACGAGGACAACACCGTCGACCTGCCCGTATATTTCGGTGTGAACGGCACCACTGGCAACAGCAAGGACATCAGTCTGACTCTCGCCGTGGACGAGGACACGCTTGCCGACTACAACTTCGACAAGAACAAGTATGACGAGGAGTCTTACTATCTGCTGCTGCCTGAAGACTGCTATGCCTTCGACAAGACCGTCTACACCATTCCCGCAGGCAGTCTCAATGCCGGAGGAGTGTGCAAGATAGACCTTAACAAGCTGCGCGAGCACAATATCTACGCCGAGTATGTGCTCCCTATCAAGATCGCGACGTCGGAGGGTGAGCCTGTGGGACCGTCCAAATACACCAAGGCTCTTTATTTCCTTAATCTGAAAAACGAGTATTCAGGCATCTATTCCGGAAACGGAAACATGAAGCAGATAGGCACGTCTTACACCACGCAGGCTACCGGAAAGCAGCTCTACGCCATATCCAGAAAGGAATGCTATCTGTATGCCGGAAACGTGGACCGTACGACAACGGGTCGCAGCAGCTTCATTCTCAACCTGCATTTCAACGATGACGGAACGATAAAGCTGACGGCTCTGAACGACGCCATAGAACTGAAGGAGATATCGGGAACGTATAACTTCAAGTTCTATGAGAACACGTCGGACACGCGCAAGCTCATCATGATGACCACGTTATACCTGAAGTATGAGTATAAGGACATCACCATAACCGACCGCGACGTGCGCTACAGCTACGAGGCGACGCTCACCAAGAGCGAGGACGTGTTCAAGTCTGACTATCCGGATGCGTCCATTGAAGTGGAAGATTAGTAATTTTATTTTATTAGTTAGGTTGATGGAGTGCGCGCCGTGAGGCGCGGCTCCTTTTTGTTTTGTGTCGTGCGGTAAGGTGTTATGCCTGTGAGCCTCCGCCGCGCAGTGTCGGCGGCACCGCCGTATGCCTGCCTCCGTCATCGCGCTCACGGTTTTTCCTGCCACAGACCGGTTTTTCCAGCAGTATATATGATTTCGTTTACCCCGCTGCCCGCCCAAAAGTAGAGACGCAAAATCTTGCGTCTCACGAGCAAGAAGTGCGCTGGCTGTTGAATGGTTATCATGCGTATGGCTTGCGATGGGTTGTGCCTCACGAGCAAGGATTGCGCTGGCAGGCGATTGATTATCATGTGTATGGCTTGCAATGGGTTGTGCCTCACAAGCAAGGAGTGCGCTTGCAGGTGATTGGTTATCATGCGAATGGCTCGCAATGGGTTGTGCCTCACGGACAAGGAATATGATTATGACTGTTTGATTATTGCAGGTATGGTTTGTACTTACCTTCTCGTGAGACGCAAGATTTTGCGTCTCTACAGGCTGACGCCGTTGTAATAACACAACATGATTTGCTGTCTTATTTCGCTGCCTGCAAAAAGTAGAGACGCAAAATCTTGCGTCTCACAAGCAAGGATTGCGCTGACAGGCGATTGATTATCATGCGTATGGCTCGCGATGGAATGTGCCTCACGGGTAGGGAATGCGATTATAACTGTTTGATTATTGCAGGTATGGTTTGGGCTTACCTTCTCGTGAGACGCAAGATTTTGCGTCTCTACAGGCTGACGCCGTTGTGGCGGTGTCATGGAAGTATGGGGTATGGGTGGGTGGCGGGGCGATATTGTGTACGGGTATTTATCCTTCCGCTGTCTCTCCGTCAAATCCCGGATTGCATATTTATGCAATTCCGAAGTAATAAATTTTGACAACGGAAAATCGTGAAACAGAAAACGGGAGGGTGCGGAAGCAGGTGCCGGGGCATGCGGAAGAAGCTTTTCCGCTGCCGTAACCATGGTATGGAATGTCCGGATGTGGCTCGTCGGGATGCGGAAAAGGCTCTTCTGCGTTGCGGAAAAGGCTGTGCCAACATGCTGTACGTACTCTTCCGGCAGGCGAAACGGGCTTTCCGGCATTGTCATACGGGCTCTTTCGCGGTGCGACGGCAACGATTTTATAAGGCTGAATGTTGTAAACCGTTGTGTGTCAATATGATGCGGAAAGTGCTCAAAAATGGCGTATTTGCGCCCGAAGTGCTGCCCGGACGCAAATAACCGCTTATTTTCGCGTTATGGAATATTCTTATGCATTCCGCGATGTCTTATTCTGCATATTTATGCATTCCCTTTCACGGCATATCCTTTGTTGTGGATTGCGGTGGTGTTATGCGTCATCGTGTTACGCCTTTCTGCCGTTGCCTGACGCGCGATGGTGCATATCACTCTTTTTCCTTGTTTAATTTGTCGTTTTTATTGGGTAGAACCGGATTTTTGCATTATCTTTGTAGCAGCTAAGCTGCACTCGGGAGAATGTTAGTAAACTTACTTTCCGCCCGTTTGCATCATCCATATCACCGCGTCAGGAAGGGCGGCATAAATTCCGCCGGACGCAAGGTTTCTGTATGAAAAATCCTTATCCGATTGCTGAAAACAGAACAGATAACATAAAACCGGAAGACAAATGAAAAGAGCTTTATTATTATCGGCACTGTGCCTTTGTACGTTGGTGCAGACAAAAGCCGCAGACGAGGTTGACTATGTGAGTACGCTCGTGGGCACGGCGTCCAAGTTCGAACTGTCCACAGGCAACACCTATCCTGCCATAGCCATGCCGTGGGGCATGAATTTCTGGGTTCCGCAGACCGGAAAGATGGGCAACGGATGGACTTATGTGTACTGGGCGGACAAGATAAGGGGCTTCAAGCAGACCCACCAGCCCAGTCCGTGGATAAACGACTACGGGCAGTTCTCGGTCATGCCTGTCACGGGTGAGGCTGTGTTCGACGAGGAGAAGCGCGCCTCATGGTTCTCTCATAAGGCTGAGGTGGCGCGTCCTTATTATTATAAAGTGTATCTTGCCGACCACGACGTCACCGCCGAGCTTGCCCCGACGGAGCGCGCTGTGGCGATGCGATTCACATTCCCGCAGACCGACAAGGCATATATCGTGCTCGATGCGTTCGACAAAGGCTCGCACGCGGAGATTATTCCGTCCAAGAACATGATTGTGGGCTACACCACGAAGAACAGCGGCGGTGTGCCCGAAAACTTCAAGAACTACTTCGTGCTTGTCTTTGACAGACCGTTCAAGTATACCGCCGCCGTCACCGACGGCAACATAGACGCCTCCTCGCTCAGCTCCACGAGCAATCATTCGGGTGCCATCGTGGGCTTCAGCACGAAGCGCGGAGAACAGGTCAACGTGCGTGTGGCGTCGTCGTTCATAAGTCCGGAGCAGGCGTTGCTCAATCTGAAGGAGCTCGGAGACGACGGCATCGACGAGGTGTCGGCACGGGGCAGGGCACGGTGGAACGAGGTTCTGGGTCGTGTGGAGGTCTCCGACGACAACACCGACAACCTCCGCACGTTCTATTCGTGCCTTTACCGCTCGCTCCTTTTCCCGCGCAGCTTCTACGAGAAAGACGCCGACGGACGTGTGATGCACTACAGTCCTTACAACGGAAAGGTGCTGCCGGGCTACATGTTCACCGACACCGGCTTCTGGGACACCTTCCGCAGCCTCTTCCCCTTCCTCAACCTGATGTATCCCTCGATGAACGAGAAGATGCAGGAAGGACTCGTCAACGCCTATAAGGAGAGCGGATTCCTGCCCGAGTGGGCGAGTCCGGGACACCGTGGCTGCATGGTAGGCAACAACTCGGCGTCCGTAGTGGCAGACGCTTATCTCAAAGGCTTGCGCGGATATGATGCCGAGACGCTTTGGGAAGCGGTGAAGCACGGAGCCAACGCCGTCCATCCCAAGGTGTCGTCTACGGGCCGTCTCGGGTTTGAGGAGTACAACAGCCTCGGCTATGTGCCGTGCGACAAGCACAGCCAGAGCGTCGCCCGCACGCTCGAATATGCCTACGACGACTGGTGCATATACCGTTTCGGCAAGGCTCTGGGCAAGTCTGACAAGGAGCTGAAGCAATACCGCACCAACGCGATGAACTATAAGAACGTGTTCGACAGCTCCACCAGTCTCATGCGCGGCAGGAAAGCCGACGGCAGCTTCGAGTCTCCGTTCGACCCGACGGCATGGAGCCGCTCCTTCACAGAGGGCGACAGCTGGCACTGGAGTTGGTGTGTGTTCCACGATCCGCAGGGACTTATCGGTCTGATGGGAGGCAAACAGAAGTTCAACAGCATGCTCGACTCGGTGTTCGTGGTCTATCCTGACGTGAGCAGCAGGGGCATAATACACGAGATGCGTGAGATGCAGGTGATGAACATGGGGCAGTATGCCCACGGCAACCAGCCCATCCAGCACATGATTTATCTCTATGCCTACTCGGGACAACCATGGAAGACGCAGTACTGGATACGTGAGGTGATGGACAAACTCTACAATGCCGCCCCCGACGGATATTGCGGCGACGAGGACAACGGGCAGACATCGGCGTGGTATGTGTTCTCTGCCATGGGCTTCTATCCCGTGTGTCCAGGCTCCAACCAGTATGTGCTCGGCACTCCTTACTTCAATAAGGTGACGCTGCACCTCGAGAACGGCAACACCATGACCATAAAAGCCGAGGGCAACAGCCGCTCAAACAGGTATATAGACAGCATGACACTCAACGGCAAACCGTACACAAAGAACTATCTCACACACGCTGACATCATGAAGGGAGGCACCATCGTGTGCGCCATGTCGTCTGAACCCAACCGCAGCAGAGGCACTCAGGAGGCTGACTTCCCTTACTCGTTCACCAATGAGATGACGGGTTCTGAAAAGTAAGACAACATCTTTTTATAAACAAACAAATGATAATCAGACTATGAAACGTAGTTATTTTCTTCTCGTGCTGATGGCAGTCGCCTCACTGGCGTGTGCCCAGTCGCTCTTCGTAGGCACTTACAACATCCGCAACCACAACAGCGGTGACGACGCTGCGGGTAATGTGTGGAACGTGAGATGTAAGGTGATATGCGACCAAATCAATTTTGAGGACCCCGACATCTTCGGAACCCAGGAAGTGCTTCACGCCCAGTTGGGCGACCTCACCGCCGCGCTCGACGGCTACGACTATATAGGTGTGGGGCGCGACGACGGCAAACAGGCTGGCGAATACTCCGCCATCTTCTACAAGAAAGACCGCATAAAGCTCCTGCGCAAGGGCAATTTCTGGCTCAACGAGACGCCCGACACGCCAAAGCTCGGATGGGACGCCGCATGCATACGCATATGCACATGGGGCGAGTTCAGGCAGAAGGACACGAAGTTCAAGTTCTATTACTTCAATCTTCACATGGACCACGTGGGCGTGACGGCACGCCGCGAGGGCGCGAAGCTTGTGGTAAGGAAGATAAAGGAGATAGCCAAGGGAGCTCCCGTGATTCTTACGGGCGACTTCAATGTAGACCAGAATGACGAGATATACGCCATCTTCACCAAGTCGGGAATCCTTAAGGACTCTTATGAGTGCTGCCGTCTGCGCTTCGCAGAGAACGGAACGTTCAACTCTTTCGACTCCGACCTGAAGTCGGACAGCCGCATCGACCACGTGTTTGTGTCTCCGTCGTTCGACGTGGACCGCTATGGCGTGCTTACAAACGCCTACTGGACTCCGAAAGCAGGCTCTGAGGGACAGTCTCTCAAGGGCAAGGACGCTCCCGGAGAGATAAGCTTCGGCAAGTACGACCGCCGCACGCCGTCCGACCATTATCCTGTCCTTGTAAAGATGCGTTACGCCGGCAAGTAGCTCCCGGCATACGCCACGTATAGCTCCCGGGCGGACATCGGCAAGCCATAGTGCCATGTCTGTCCGGGTGTTTTTTGTCCGCCGTCACCTCCCGTGCGCCGGTGCGGCATGACGCAGCTGTGCAGTCTGCCCGTGAATGCGGGTATGTCGGAAATCTGTGTGTGGTGTGTCTGTGTGCTGGCGGCATGCGTTCCGTTCATGAAAAGTCATGCATGACGCTGCGCCCTGTTCTTTCATGGCATCCTGTCTGCCGTTATCCTTCTGTCCTGTCCTGCTCTTCGCGCTTTCTCCTCATCTTTTCCTTCAGCTCCTCCCATTCCGCGAACTCCGCTTTGTTGCGTGCCGATTCTTTTATGAATTCAAGCAGTCTCAGCTCCTCCTCGTCGGTCGCCTTGCCCTCGAAGTAGAGTATAGCCAGTTTTTTCATATGATGGTCGTGCTGCATTTTCAGTTTTATATGTATAACAACATAGCGAGGCTGTTCTTGTTATTTTCAGCCGTTTTTTCATGGTTTTTATCTAAATTTAACATTGTTGTACACCATAAAACCCTTTTCCAGCCTCCGCACGCTTATAGTTCGGCGAGCTGTTCTATTATTGCAGACTTGGCGATTTTTATGTGTTTTATCACCTGATATGCCGACATGCCTGTCTTTTCCTGTATTTCCCTGTTTTTAAGTCTCTCTTCTCTCGACATCCGGTAAACCATTCTGGTTGTCGCCGGAAGGCTGTCTATGGCGGTCTGTATGCTGTTTATCACTTCCTCGGAGATGAGTCCCACTTCCTCTTTGCATCCGAAGTTGATGTTGTACAGCCTTTCTTCATTGCGCAGTCTGATAAGGTCGAGCTTGAATTTCTTTATCACTGTCTTGTGCTTGAGGTGGTTCAGACACTGGTTTCTCACCATGGTGAACAGCATGGCATGTAGTGATATGCCGTCAAGAGACTCGCGTTTCTCGTAGATCTGCATGAAGCAGTCCTGCACAAGGTCTTTTGCGAGATCTTCGTCTTTCACGAATTTCTCGGCGAATTTGCAAAGACGCGGATTCAGTGTGATGAAAAGCAGTCTCATGGATTGCTCGTCACCGCAGTCGATGATGTCTTTTGTGACATGGTAGTCCGTCAGTGTCATATCTCAGATGTTTTGTTGTAGTTAGGCTGTTGTTTGTCCTTTGCCGTACATGACAGCATACGTTAAGTTATCAGAGTTTGAGATAGAAAGATTGCCTGAAACAAAAAAGACGTGGGAAAATCTACTCCTCGCTTATCCTGCGTACCGGCCTTCGCAATGCCTTAATCAGGGATAAGCAACGCAGTTAGCCCACGTCGTGATATATTTACTCTCGCACGACACGGGCTCACGCCCGTGTCAATTGAGTGAAAATACACCCGTCGTGGACGTTCCGTTGCCGCCTCTTCCTGATTGTCGTGCAAGTTTGCGAAGTTTGTACGCAGAAGACAGCGTTCGTAAACGTCCTTTTTTTCTGACAAAATTAACCCACCAGCCCATTACGGGCTAACTGAATCGGTAGCAAAGATAAACAAATCAAAGTTAAAAACAAAGAAAATGTATGTGTTTTTTGGCATAGACTATGTAAATGTTGTTATTTTGTTGTTAATTAAGATGAATGTATGAGTAAAACGGTATTGTGTCATAAAGACATCGGATGAGAGTCTTTTTCCTGCCGTCATAACTGTTTTTCCGCACAAGCATGTGGCGGAATGCTTTTTATGAGACGTTTTTTTAGTATATTTGCATGTCACAGTGGTGTCGATGAGTACATGGTGCCGCTGTCCTGCCATAGGTATGTTTTAAGATTTCATCAGGCAAACGCTTTCCTTGACAGTGCCGTCTCCTTGGTCGCGCACTGCCCTTCCGCGCTCATGCCGCAGGACGGACGCCTGTCGGGAGCGACGGAACGGCAGGCTCGGAAACATCGCCGCAAATGCGCGGGGAACGGTGGAAACGCATAAAAATACGCTTTACGCTTGACTCGTTTTTGACAAAATAAAATCGCGAAACAGAACGCCGGAAGCCCCTTTTCCGCTCTTTCATGACCTCCGTGAGGGTGTCCGGCAGAGCGGGCGGCATGCGGAAAAGCCCGTTCCGCATGTTTCCGGGTATGCGGAAGAGCCTCAGCGGCATGACGGAAGAGGCTCGGCGACGGTGCGGAAAAGCCTTTCCGGCGACGCCAAACGGGCTCTTCCGTAAGGCAAGAGAGGCGTTTGAGGACTGCCTGTATGGCGTAATTGGCTGACAATAAGGCGGTTGGCGTCATCTGCGTGAGACTCGCGTATATGGCGGCAGAGACGCCTTCGCCCGCAAATACGCGCAAAATGAGCGTGTTGCAATGCATATTTATGCACCGCGACGCATAAATATGCAATTGGAGAAGAGTGTCGGAGGCTGGAAAAAAAGATGCCGGCAGATTGGCGGTGTCATACATTTTTTTATATATTTGCAGAATTCTTGCATTATAAAAATGAGATGTGGACATGCGTGAAAACAAAAGCATAGTGTTTGACAGCATCTTTCGCCGCACTTACTCCAGACTCTATTTCTACGCGCTCAGTCTGCTTTCCGACGAGAGCGATGCCGACGACGTGGTGGAGGAAGTGTTCGCCGGGCTGTGGAGACGGATGGACGAGATAGACCTCGAAGACAATATAGAAGGGTTTCTCTACCGTGCCGTGTACACAAGGTCGGTTAATGTGCTGAAACGCCGCAACGTGGACGCCGGTCGTCTCGCCGCTATAGAGGACATAAACAACATGCGTATGGAGTATTACAGCGGCATTAACGACGACCCGCTGCACCGGATGGAGAATGCCGAACTGCGCCGCAAGATAGAGGACACCATCAATATGCTGCCTGAAAAGTGCCGGCAGGTGTTCCGGATGAGCTATCTCAACGGCATGCACAACAACGACATAGCCGAGGAACTGCAGCTGTCCGTGCGCACGGTGGAGGCACACATGTACCGCGCGCTGCGCTTTCTGAGAGAGCGTCTGGGCGAGTGTCTTACGGCGGCGGTCATTTTTTTTCACTTTTTCATTAGGTGTTTTTATGAATAGAGTTGTTATAAAAGTGAGAGACTTTATATTTTACTGGACATTTAAGAAGAATATATCATAATGAAAAGACCGGACGAGAATGTGATAATGAGGTTTCTGACAGGGTGCTGTTCCGACCAGGAGCTTGAGGAAGTGAGGGACTGGATCAGTGCTTCTGAGGAAAATGCAGCCGAGCTGTTCAGGCTTGAGGAGATGCACCGGAGGCTGAGCGGGCTCTCCATGTCGGGCAGGGAGGTGGAGAAGGCACTCTCCGGCGTGCACGCGCGGATAGACCGTGCCCGTTCACGCAGGGCGGTCATGGCGCGCCTTATGCGCTATGCCGCCGCGGCGGTTGTTCTCGTCATGATGGGCGCGGGCATGTGGCTGCTGGGCGGCGGAATGGAAAGGCTGGGCGTGACGGAGTATGTCGTGGCGAAGGCATCGGCGAGCACGCCGCGCGAGGTGACGCTTGCCGACAGCACACGGGTATGGCTCAACGCCGGCTCGTCGCTCAGATACCCGAAGAAGTTCGACAAGGCTGAGCGCAGGGTGGAGCTTCAGGGCGAGGGCTACTTCGAGGTGGCGAAGGACAGAAACCGTCCTTTCGTGGTGTCGGGTGGTCCGGTGGACGTGAAGGTGTTGGGCACAGTGTTCGACTTCAACGTCAACAGCGACCGCAGGATAGCCGAGGTGAGCCTCATGGAAGGCTCGGTCGAGGTGACCGAACACTGCTCCTCGGGCAAGGTAATGCTGCTTCCCGGACAGAAGGCGTTCGTGGATTACGGTTCGGGACACATCACCGTGAGAAACGCCGACGTGCGTCTCGACGCCGTATGGCACAACCGTCTCATACCTTTCTATAATGCCGACGTGCGCCATATAGCCGAAACGCTCGAGAAACTTTACGGAGTCAGGGTGGTGGTGGACGACGCCATAGACGACAGCCACACCTATTCGGGACAGATAATACACAGGAACAGCATAGACAGTGTGCTCGAATCGCTGAAAAACACCATACCTGTGAACTATCATAAGAAGAACGGAAAGATATACATCGTGCCCGACTGACGGCGGCACACAGTGGCAGACGCGCCGCGCGGCACCTCATACACACCGCTTCAGGACCGTCACAGCAAGCCCCGCTGTGGCGGTCCTGACGGTTTATGCGCGCCTTGCGGAGACGGGAGAATGGCGGTAGGATAATTTTTTTAAAAAAAAACAACATTACGTTTAAGTGTTTTTACAAAATTCATTGTTCTAATACCAAAGGCAATGCGAGGCGAGAGCAACATCAAGAAGGGAAAACGCAGTTTTACCGTTCTTGATACTGCCGAGCCGAAGTTTGTCTTATTTAAAGGCAACGCGAGGCGAGTGCAACAGCAAGAAGGGAAAAGGCAGTTTTACCGTTCTTGATACTGCCGAGCCGAATCTTGTCTTATGCAAAGACTTCCCACAAGATAATTAAAAACTAAAAAATAGCTGAACAATTATTTATGGACAACAGTAATCAGTGGAGAAAGCGTATGGCGCGGGGAGTGATGACACTCATGTTCGCAGCCGTACCTATGCAGGGAATGTTTGCTCAGGTTACTCTGAACACCCCTAACACCACTCTGGGTGTGGTGATAAAGAAAATCCAGGCACAGTCGGAATTCAAGTTCTTCTATGACGACGACCTCTCCGACATGCGCGTGAAGGCAATCAACGTGAAGGACGCGGCTCTCGAGAAGGTGCTCGCGCAGCTGCTCAAGGACAAGGGCGTGACGTTCAAGGTGGACGACAAGGTGGTTTACCTCAAACGGGCGCAGCTGCCCCGGCAGCAGACAAGGCGCGGCGGGGAGAAAAGAAAGATAACCGGACGCATCCTCGACGAGAACGGCGAGCCGCTGATAGGCGCGAGTGTCACGATAAAAGGCACCACAGACCGTGCCGTGACCGACATGGACGGAAACTACACGGTGATGACCGACGCTGAGAATCCGGTGGCGCAGTTCACCTATCTCGGCTATAAGCCACAGGAGATAGTGGCTGGAAAGAACAGCGTGGTGAACGCCATGATGGTGCTCGACTCGCAGTCCATCGACGAGGTTGTGGTGACCGCGCTCGGCATAAAGCGCGAGAAGAAGATGCTGGGATATTCTGTCCAGGACATCAAGAGCGACGCGCTCAACACCACCGGAGACCCTTCGGTCACGGGCGCGCTTGAAGGTAAGGTGGCAGGTCTGCAGATGAACACGGCAAGCACGGGCTTGGGCGGCTCTACGAAGATAACCATCCGAGGCAACTCCTCGCTCACTGACAACAACCAGCCGTTGTGGATTGTCGACGGAGTGCCGTTCACCGACGACCAGACATCAGACGCCTCGGCATACGGCGGATACGACCGCGGAGGCACATCGTTCGACATCAACCCCGAGGACATAGAGTCTGTGTCTGTGCTCAAAGGTCCTAACGCGGCGGCTCTCTACGGCTCGCGGGCGGGCAACGGAGTGATTCTCGTCACCACGAAGAAGGGCTCTCACAAGCAGGGCTTCGGCATATCATACAGCGGCAACTTCACATGGAGTGAGGCGGCTGAGACCATCAAGATGCAGAAAAAGTACGGTCAGGGCTCTAACGGGAAGACTGTATACATCTATGATGACGAAAACAACCCTACGGCACTTACCGGCGAGCTTTCCTTCGGTCCGGCTCTTGACGGCCATCTCGAACCGTCGTGGCTCGGCGAAAAGATACCTTATAAATATTATGGAGACAAACTGAAGGATTATTTCAAGACAGGTTTCTCGCAGTTTCACACCGTCGCGCTCGGCAACACCACCGAGAAGTCGCACTTCCGCGTGTCTGTAGGCTTCAACGGAAACAACGGTCTGTTCAAGGACGAGACCCTCGACAAGCTGACAACCGATCTCAATGCCGGAGCGCTGATAAACGACCGGCTGTCGCTCGACGGCAAGATATCGCTCTCACACATGAAGGCGGAGAACCGCCCTTACACCGGTCTTAACGGTGAGGTGGCGCAACTTCTGCTCATCCCGGGCAACGTAAGGCTGGGCGATCTTGCCTCAAACTACACCTCCGCAGAGCGTCTTCACCAGAACTGGTTCGGTCCGGACCAGCAGTATTCCAACCCGTATTACGTCCGTCACCGGTTCCGTAACTCTGACGAGAGATGGAGAGTGTTCGGATATTATTCGGCAAACCTCAATCTGACAGACTGGCTGAAGTTCAACGCCAAATATTCTTTCGACTATTACCGCACGCGCATACAGACAAGCGATCTCGGTCTGGGCGACCAGGCGATAAGCACTCCCGAGCAGAGCTGGCAAGACATGCTGACCAACGACAACATGCAGCGCGGCGAGGAGAACCACTTCGAGCACAACATACAGTTTCTTTTCATGGGAGACACCCCTATAACTCCTAAACTGCGTCTCGGCTATACCGTGGGTTCGAACATAATGTATCTGAACTACGAAATGCTCAACGTGGGCGTGGAGAACATGCTCGACAAGGACAACTGGATATTCAACACAGGCTACCGCCTGGTCTCCGGCGACAACGACGGACACAAACGCGCGATGTATTCCGTGTTCGGCTCGGCGCAGATAGCATACGACGAGTATCTCTCTCTCGACCTCACGGCGCGCAACGACTGGTCGTCCACACTGCCGGCGAAGAACAACTCGTTCTTCTATCCGTCGGCAAGCGTGAGCTATGTGTTCTCCGACTTCATGCGCTCCATAGGCAAACCGCTGCCCAAATGGGTCACGTTCACAAAGCTGCGTCTGTCTGCCGCACAGGTGGGCAAGGACCCCTCGCCATACAGCCTGTACAACACGCGCAAGTTCAAGTTTGACATGGGCACACGCAAACCGGTTGTCAACACAATCATGATGAACCGTAACCTCAAGCCGGAGATAAAGACTTCGTATGAGGCGGGACTCGACATGAAGTTCCTGGACAACCGTCTCGGCTTCGACTTCACATATTATTATAACAGCACGAAGAACCAGGCGATGCTCGTGGACGCCTCCGCGCCGTGGACACAGCAGTGGGTGAATGCGGGCAAGATAACCAACTCGGGCGTGGAGTTCATGCTTTACGGCACACCGGTGAAGACTAAAGACCTTACGTTCGACCTGACAATGAACATCGCGCACAACCGTTCTACAGTGAAAGAGCTTGCCGACGGGGTGAACAGAGTTTATTTCAACGGCGACCCGAACATGCCTGTAAAGGTGGGAGCCGTGGCTGGAGGAAAGCTCGGCGACATCTACGCCAACAACCTCATGAAGCGTGACGCAAAAGGAAACATCGTTGTCGGAGCGGACGGTCTGCCGCAGCCGGAGAGCGGAAACGGCAATCTGGAACGCTGGCTGCTCGACCATCCCATCGGAAACATACAGCCCGACCTGCTCATGTCTGTCACTCCCACGCTCACATACAAGGGCTTCAGCATCACGGCTATGTTCGACATGAAGTTCGGAGGTGATGTGGTGTCGGTGTCGGAAGGTATGGCTACAGCTGTGGGAACGTCGGAGCGCACTGCTTACCGTGGCGAGTTCAAGGAGGTGAACGGTGTCAGGGACTATTGGCTCGTTGTTCCCGGAGTGAAGGAAGACGGCACGCCGAACGACATTCCGGTAAGTGCGCAGTCTTATTATTCCACCATCGGACTGTACAAATCGCAGAGAGGATATGCCGAGGCGTTCGTACACGACGCGTCGTACATAAAACTCAAGGAGCTGTCCGTTGGCTATGCGTTCCCGCTGTCGGTGCTCAGACGCACCCCGCTCACGTCGCTCAGAATGTCGTTCGTGGCACGCAACCTGTGCTTCCTTATGAAACACACGCCGGGAAACCCCGACGGCGGATATGACACGACAATGTTCTCACAGGCTCTCGACTATATGGCTGTGCCTTACACCCGCACGTTCGGCTTCTCCGTAAACCTCGGATTCTGACGGCGGAGAAGGACATTAGTCTGTGGCGATACACTTTACCAATGCATAATAAAGAAGCAAAAAGCAATTCTTAAAACTCAAAACAACAATGAAACGCAATACTATATTCAACGGATTTCTGGCATTTGCCGTGGCATGCACGGTATGCTCGTGCTATGATCTCGACGAAATGAGCCATAATCCTTACGAAATAGAGGACAACACAGGTGCTGGAGGGGATAAGGATAATACCGGTGAGGACAACACGAAATATGCCGATGTGAACATCAACTTCACCGTGAGCAAGGAAGACTCCGCCGCACTCAAGACCGCGTTGGCTGATGCTCCGGCTACATTCCGTAACTTCCTTTATGAGGGATATTACAATGATTACCAGATAACAACCAACCTCAGCCATGACATTTATGCCGGTTATGTGGCTAACAACCAGCCGAAACACTCCATGAAGACGCCCGACTACAGCTACGGCGACGGATGGTCGGGACAGAGATGGGCGCACTTCTACAACGAGAGAAGCTCCGAATACCGCACGCTGTTGAGGGCTTACCGGTTCAACGACAACCCGGGACGATATAAGAACATGTTCTATATCACACGTATATATTATGTGTTCCTCGCCCTGGCAAATACCGACACATACGGCGCGATGCCTTTCCGCGAATATGCGCAGGCACGCATCCCGGAGACAAACAACGTGAAGTACGACTCTCAGGAGGAGGTCTACGACGCCATGTTCAGAATGCTCGAGCAGGCTGTTGACAGCATTAAGCCGGACGACGCGTCGCAGTACAGGATAGACCGCGACGACATCTGCTACTTCGGAGATGTGGACAAGTGGCTCCATTTTGCCAATACGCTGCGTCTGCGCATGGCTCTCCGCATATCGAACGTGGCTCCCGAAAGGGCGCGGCATGAGGCTGAGAACGCGCTGAACAACAAGTACGGACTCATGAGAAGCAACGCGGACAACATGCAGACGGTGCCGAGATATGCCCCGACGGAAATGGGCGGCAACGACTCGGGAGGCGATGAGAATGTCCTCGCGATGTGTTCTGTGGCATACGGAGGCGAGAGTGTGATGTCATGGGACCTCGAACAGATGTACCGTAACCTAAGTACCGGAGGCGGCACATATAAGATAAAGAAGGGACGTAACGGCTTTGAGGAGAAGACAATCGACCCGAGATGTCTCGTGTGCTGGTATCGCGCGAAGATGACTTCCACGTCAATCGCCGCCGGAGAGGAAAGCCTTCGTGAGGACTTCGCGGGCTGCAAGCGTGGCGCGCTGGCTCCTCTTATCGACATGGGCATACTCAATTACAGCATCACTCGCACACAGCCGAAGCCTGCTTCAAAGACTCTTAACAAGGATTTCTGGTTCAACTACGCGCGTCCCACCGTATGGCTGGGCTATTCGGAGTCGCTCTTCCTCAAGGCTGAGGCTGCTCTGCGCGGATGGAAAGGACAGGATCTGACAATGGACGCCGAGGGATATTTCCGCGCGGGAGTGCAGGCTTCGATGGACTATTATGAGATAGGCAAGGAGGCGGCGCAGTCGTACATCAGCGGTCTGAAGGCTCTTAACGACGGCACTTTCAGCAGCGGCGACAGGGAGAAGATTCTCGAAGCCATCATCACCCAGAAGTGGATGGCTGTCTTCCCCAACGGTAATGAGGGCTGGGCTGATTTCCGCCGCACCGACTATCCTGCTCTGGCAAACCAGCTCACCAACCTGTCGGGAGGCGATGTGCCCGAGGGTAAGATGATAAAACGTCTGCTTTATCCTAACAGCGAGAGCTCTAACAAGTATTTCAATGAGCATGACGGGCTCAAGGCAGCAAACACTCAGGGCACCAGACTATGGTGGGATGTCGCCGATACCAATGACGGCAGCGGCAACAGACAGCAGCCTGACAATTTCAGAACAACGGCTTCAACATCATCAACAATAATGAAGTAATTGTAATAGTACGGTTTTTTTAGTGTAATTAATTCGGGAGGGACAAGCTTGTTTTGAAAGTTTGTCCCTCATTTTTTTGTATTCTCATGCAGGCGTCCGGTATGAACGGACATGCATGACATGAGTTTCTGTATTGCATCGGGTTCTCTTCCGTATTGCGGAATGGCTGTTATGGTGTGACGGCTCATGCCGTTTGGCGCGGTCGTTTTTGCCGTTTGGTGCGATTGTTTTTGCTGTTTGGTACAGTCGTTTTTGCTGTTTGGCACAGTCGCTTTTGCTGTTTTGAGTGGTCGCTTTTGCTGTTTGGCGCGGCAGTCTCTGCCTTGTTTAATTGCATCTTCTACCGTATGGCGCGGTCACACGCGCTGTTCGGTGTTGTTCATTTTCAGCATTTGTTGCGGAACGGAAGCCCTCACGCAGTCTGTTATGAGCTTTTTCATGGAGTGGCGCACGAATGTGCGGGTGGTGAGAAGCACTATCCTGCGTGTCGGTATTGGTATTGCGAACGGGTGGACGAGTGCGCGCTGGCTGTCGGAAAGCTGATACAGTGCGAGCTCAGGTATGAATGTGATTCCCCGTCCGCCCTCCACCATGCGCATGAAGGTCTCTATGCTGCCGAGCGAATAGACATTCTTTGAGGTCTGTCCGTCCTTTATTCCGCAGAATCTCACTATCTGGTCGCGGAAGCAATGTCCCTCGTCAAGGAGCCAGAGAAAGCTGTCTGTAAGGTCGGACGAGCGCACCGGGCTTGTGGATGCGAGCACGTCGTTTGCCGAAACATACGCCACGAACTGCTCAAAATAAAGTTCCGTCATGTCGAAATGGTCCAATCCGTCGATGTCGGCTACTATTGCTGCGTCCAGTTCACCGCGTGCCAGAGCCGCCTTTACGGCTTCGGTCTTCATCTCAGATATACGTACGTCGGTCTCGGGATGCTCGGCGAGCAGTCTCGGAAAGAATCTCGGGAGAAGATAAGGAGCTATTGTCGGCAGTATGCCAAGCCTGAACTGACCTCTTGTAGACCTTTTCGCCTCTGCCACAATGTCTTTTATCTTGTTGGCTCTTACCAGTACCCGCCATGCCTGTTCCACCACGAGGCGGCCTGCCGGAGTGGGCGATACGGGCTGCGAGCTGCGGTCGAAGATTCTCAGACCCAGTTCGTCTTCAAGCTTCTGTATCATTGAGCTGAGTGTAGGTTGTGTTACTCCGCAGTGCTCGGCAGCCTTGGCGAAGTGTCGCAGACGGTAGACTGCCACAATGTATTCCATCTGTTGAAGTGTCATATTTGTAGTTGCTGTGTTTTGTTTTTACTGCAAACTTACTCATTCTGCCTGACAATCGAGCCTCATACCGCCTTTTTCATTCTCATAAAATCATTTTTCGCCATGATGATGCCACTTCGCACGATTCATGTTCCGGCATGCCGCATACATCCGTGCGCTTTCATTTGCAGGTCTGTTGTGTGCCATTTGGGTATTCTGTTGAATGAAACACGTCTGCCGTCATTACACCGCGATGTCATCAGAAGAACTTAGAGAATTTTGAATACTGTCTGTATCTGTCTTTAATACATTGATTCACAATGATATATATATAACATATTGATATTGTCTATTGTGTGATAGACACATTCTGTTTGTCTTTCATGAGTCATGATACTATCTTTGCAGTGTCAAAAAGAAGACATAGTGATAATAAATAAATATAATAATTAACAAGTAAAACATATACGATATGGAATCAATAATCAACGCACAGATGCCTGAGTTCAAGGTGCAGGCATTCCAGAACGGAGAGTTCAAGACAGTAAGCAGTGAAGACCTGAAAGGCAAGTGGGCTCTTTTCTTCTTCTATCCAGCCGACTTCACTTTCGTGTGCCCGACTGAGCTGGTTGACTTGGCAGAGAAATACGACCGTCTGAAGGAGCTTGGCGTAGAGGTGTTCTCGGTAAGCACAGACAGCCACTTCGTGCACAAGGCATGGCATGACGCCTCCGACAGCATCAAGAAAATAAAGTACACGATGCTTGCCGACCCCACAGGCGTGCTCAGCCGCGGCTTTGGTGTGATGAAGGAAGATGAGGGCGTGGCTTATCGCGGAACGTTCCTTGTAAATCCGGAAGGACTCGTTAAGGTAGCAGAGATACAGGATAACAGCATTGGCAGAAACGCTGACGAGTTGCTGCGCAAGGTTGAGGCTGCCCAGTTTGTAGCCACTCACGCAGGCGAGGTGTGCCCTGCCAAGTGGAGAGCCGGTGGAGAGACGCTCAAGCCGAGCATCGACCTCGTGGGCAAACTCTGATTGAGTGCAGCCGTGCCTCCCTTCCGGTGGAGGTCACTTATGCGTGTTCAAGCCATAGCGATGGGAGCCTTTGGAGCCGTAAGGCTCTTCAGGCTCCCATTTGTAAAAGCGCTTTTACCGGACAGGCGGGGAATTTCCTATGCATCGGATATGCCTTATGCCGATGCGGATGAGGCTATATGGTGCGAGGCACAATGTTCTTCCGTACGGCAGTCTGCGGTTTCGGGCACACCGGCTGTTACGGTTCTGTGATATGGCACAGGCACGATAACTGTGTGTCCGGCAATATATATAACGTATAAATATAATAATGTAGATGGCAGGTCGGCTGTCAACCCGATGTGTTTCTGAAGCTGACGACCGTCAGGACGCATTTTTCTGTTGAACGCCCAAATGTGCATGACGACACTGAAAAGCGTTGACGGCTTGCCGACAAAAACGTCATCTGTATATAGAAAGGATGAAAAAATGCTTGACAAAGATATTCTTGAACAGGTGAAGAGTCTGTTTTCCGGACTTAAGTCGCACTATGTGTTGCGCGCGACGGTGTCGTCCGGACATGAGAAAGCGGATGAGCTGAGCTCGTTTCTCGCCGACTTCTGCTCGACCTCTCCTATGCTTGAGCTGGAGAAAGTGCCGGAGGACGGAGGCAGACTGGAGTTTTCAATCGTAAAAGACGGTGCCGACACCGGCATCACCTTCCGCGGCATACCCGGCGGACATGAGTTTACGTCGCTGCTGCTTGCCATTCTCAATGCGGACGGAAAAGGCAAGAACCTGCCCGACGCAGCCATTGCCGCCCGCATAAAAGCATTGGACGGACCTGTAAGATTGCGCACATACATGTCGCTCTCGTGCACAAACTGTCCCGATGTGGTGCAGGCTCTCAATGTCATAACGCTTCTCGGAGGCGATGTGGAGCACGAGATTGTGGACGGCGCACTGTGGCAGGACGAGGTGTCCTCGCTCGGCATACAAGGCGTTCCGGCTGTTTATGCCGACGGACAGTTGCTCCATGTAGGTCGTGGAGACCTCGGTGTGCTGCTCGACGAGCTTGAGTCCAAGTACGGTTCTTCGGCTGTCGAAGCCGCCGAACCGGTGGAACACCGTTACGACGTCGTTGTTGTGGGCGGCGGTCCGGCAGGAGCTTCCGCAGCCATCTACTCCGCCCGCAAGGGTCTCAGCGTGGCTTTGGTCGCCGGACGGATAGGAGGTCAGGTCAACGACACGGTGGGTATAGAGAATCTTATCTCCGTTCCCTCCACCACGGGAGCGTCACTTGCGGCAGCCCTTGGCGAGCATCTCGGAGCCTATCCGGTAGATGTCTATGCCAACCGGAGCGTAGAAGGCACCGACTTCTCAGGTCCGCTGAAGGTAGTGGAGGCAAAGGGTGGAGAGTCGTTTGTCGCTCCCGCCGTGATAATAGCCACCGGAGCGTCGTGGCGCAGGCTCGGTGTAGAGGGCGAGGCGGAGCACATCGGTCATGGCGTAGCCTTCTGTCCTCACTGCGACGGACCGTTCTATAAGGACCGCCATGTAGCCGTCATCGGCGGCGGAAACTCCGGAATAGAAGCCGCCATCGACCTTGCTGGCATATGCAGCCGTGTCACCGTGCTCGAGTTCGCGTCCGAGCTGCGTGCCGACACCGTGCTTCAGGAGAAGGCGCGCAGCCTCTCCAACGTAGAGATACTTACGTCGCGACAGACAGTACGTGTGGTGGGCGACGGCAATAAAGTCACAGCCATCGACGTGCGCGACCTCACCACCGGTGAGGAATCGACCATTCAGCTTGACGGTGTGTTTGTCCAGATAGGACTTGTGCCCGCCTCCGGACCGTTCAAGGACAGCGTGGAGGTGAACAGACGCGGCGAGATAGTCACCGACGGAGCCGGCAGGACATCTGTTCCGGGCGTATATGCAGCCGGTGATGTGGCTGACGTGCCGTTCAAGCAGATAGTCATCGCCATGGGCAGCGGTGCCACAGCCGCCCTGTCAGCGTTCGACGACCGTGTCAGGGGAGTCCTTCCTGTGGTGTGAGGAAATACGATTGCCGTGTGCCCCGTTTGTTTTCGTCGGCATGATACGGCAATGATAAACAACGTAAGCAGGCGTTGTTAAAGAACCTGTCATTTTTAGTCAATTCATTGGGGACTGTTCGCCTTGGCGGTGCGCGGTCCCCTTTTTCGTTTCCTCACACCGCCGTTGCGTGTGCGTAAAACCGTTTTTAAGCTGTCCGGACAGCCTTTTTAAGGTGTTTTACGCATGAATTTGCATTTCTTTAAAAAAAATATCATATGGGGGTAAGTGTTTTTCCGTATAGCGTTGTTTAGGTTAATAAAAGGCGGAAAAGCCCATTCCGCACATCGTAGTGCTAAAGACCGGGAATAAAGACCAACATTTTAACAACATAATAACTTATAACTAATCTTTTATTTTTATGAAGATCAAAAAACTACTTGTAATGACTTTCCTGTCGCTTATGGCGGCAACGGGTGCCAATGCACAGCAGCCTTACGGCGGATGCTGGCATCCCGAGGACATCAGGAACTGGTCGCCGGAGACCGATCCGGACGCCAAGTTCAACCGCTCTATGGTTCCTCTGGCTAAGAGATTCAAAGAACCGGAGCTCATGAAGGCAAACAAGCACCAGTTCTATGAGGGACAGATCTGCAACGCAACGATTCTTTTCCCCACCTGTTCGATGTGTCCGTCGCAGGGAGCGAACAACTTCCTCGGCTACCAGCCCACTTACTGGCAGTACATGGACAAGCTTGTCTACTGGGCTGGCTCGGCAAGCGAGGGCATCATCATCCCTCCTCCCGCAGGCTCTACGGACGCCGCGCACCAGAGCGGAGTGAAGTCCTTGGGTCAGGTATTCTTCCCTCCGTCGGCTTTCGGATGCAGACAGGAGTGGGTGAGACAGATGCTCACGAAGGAGAACGGCAAGTACATATACGCCATCAAGCTCTATGAGATAGCCAAATACATGGGTTTCGACGGATGGTTCATCAATGAGGAGTCAGGCGGCGGAAGCACATCAGAGTGGGTGGACTTCATCAAGGAGTTCAACGGTATAGCCGACGCGAACGGTGACACTCAGATGGAGATACAGTGGTACAACGCTGCCAGAACCCCAAACGAGGCAATACTGAAGTCGCACAAGAACACATCGCAGTTCCTCGAGTACGGCTCGCCCGACGACTACCGCAACTATGCCAGCATCCTCGGATGCACCGAAGCCGAGACATTCTCAAAGATATACGGCGGTGTGCAGGTGGTAAGAAGCGGACATATGGGTTATACCGACGATCTCGACTGGGCTATGCCTGTCGACGGTCACGGCGGTTCCCTCGCCCTGTTCTGTCCTGAGGAGCGCATATGGAAGGACAATGTGAAGAGTCTTCTCGGTACACAGAATGAATGTGGGGAAGCGGCTTATTCAGCCATAAGAAAGACTTTCAATAATGAGAAGCAGATGTGGGTGAACCAGTATGGCGACCCTACCTATGCCGACGATTTCGGCTGGCCCGGTCTTTCCGGACGTATGCTGGAGCGTTCTGTCATCAGTTCCATGCCGTTCGAGACATCCTTCTGTGTGGGTGTGGGCAAGCACCGTTTTGTTGAGGGAGTGAAACATAACACTCAGGACTGGTATCACAGCGGCGTGCAGAGCATTATGCCGACGTGGCGCTGGTGGATTGAGAATAACGGAGGCTCGTCGAGCAGGCTCAGTGTTGACCTGAATGTGAACATTGACTGGGACGATGCATGGAACTTCGGAAGTTCCCTGAAGATAAATGGCAAGCTCACGGCAGGCGACCATCTGATGCGTCTCTACAAGACCATGATACCTGTCACTTCCGGCGGAACACTCCGTCTGGTATACAAGACAAGCACTCCCGGCTCGGTGGAGGTAAGGCTCGCCACGGAGAGTAAGGTAAAGGGAGAGATGGTGACGCTCTCCAATCCGACCGTGACAGACAAGAACGGCTGGACAATAGCAGAATACGACCTGTCCCAGCTCAACGGAAAGACAGTCTACATGATTTCCCTCAACATGAAGTCTGAGACAGAGGTGGCAGACTATGTGCTGTCGCTCGGCGAGCTCGCAGTGCTTCCCGCAGCCTACGCTCCTTCCGCAATGGCAGTGAGCAACCTCTCTACAACGAGCGTGCTCGGTGAGGAGAAGGGCGACATCCGCGTGA
>ERZ779851.376-NODE-376-length-44580-cov-14.163616_pt1 | contig 44580 bp, 57 predicted proteins | sample MGYA00511094_ERZ779851 | MGnify/ENA primary metagenome ERZ779851 (study PRJEB29588, sample SAMEA2155512) | human gut metagenome | biome: human gut; feature: human-associated habitat; material: faeces | place: Denmark | collected 2008/2010 ...
TTGGAACGCAAATACCATTCGACCAAAAGATTTCAGTAATAACAAGTAAATTTAACGAGTATGCACGTAAAAACAGCAACTGAGGGTAAAACAAAGGACGTCGCAATTACCGACGTCACCCCCGAAAACTACATTGTACCGAGCAACGAACAACATTTGTATCATTGCATTATTGAGGTGCGCAAGTTTGACAGCGAAACGGGCAAACGCTTATCCGTTCCCCGTATCCAAAAATTCGGCAAAAAGTCCTTTGAAAACGGCATTTTGGACGCACTGAAAAAACAGGGTTACACGATTACCGTATTGCACGACCCCAACGAGTACGTCAAGGCGCAAGCCGAGGAAAAAGCGGCACGAACCGCCGCACAGCAGAAAGCCGCCGAGGAAAAAGCCGCCGCCGATGCAAAGGCAAAGGCAGAAGCCGAGGCGAAAGCCAAAGCCGAGGAAAAAGCGGCGTTAAAGGCTGAAATTTTGGCGGAATTGAAAGCGGCGGGAGTTATCCCGGCGGAACCCGCCAAAGAAACCAAAGCCGATGCAAAGGCAAAGGCAGAAGCCGAGGACAAACCCGGAGCGAAAAAGTAACAGAGTATTAAACAATTAAAAAATACGATTATGGCACAGATTGCACAGCAGGACAATTTGGTTATTGAAGTATCAACAACCGCCGCCGCATTGGATGGCGACACAAAGAAAAAGTTGATTGAATGTATTGAGGGCGGAACAATTACCGACGTCATTTTGGTAACAAAAGAGGTTGAAAAGAAAATCAGCCATGCACGTGTTGTTAGTTGGTTGGTTGACACAACCGGGGATTCCCCAAAATACACAATTGATATTATTAACGCAAACAGCGGAGCAGTAGCAGCAATCGCACTTAATTAATTCAAAGGGTAAGAATATTATGTTAACGAGAGAAATTTTAATTGCAAATGCGGCTTTGTCCGGTTTGACGGACGAACAAATTGCGGCAATTACAACATTGTCCGCCAACGACGAAAATAGCGTTATCGCCAAAAAGACGGGCGAAATTTACGGCGGATTGGATGCCGATATTTTGGCGGCGTCCGGTATCGCAAAGAACGGAACCGAAAAGACGTTTGATTACGCAAAACGTGTGGTCGCCGAGTTCAAAACCAAAGCGGAAAGCGCAAGCGCATTGCAAACCCAAATCGACAGTCTGACGAAAGAAAAGGCACGTTTGGAAAAGGCAATTGCCGACGGTGCGACCGATGCGGAAACGGCAAAGGCGTTGAAACAGGCGAAAGCCGATTTAACGGCGGTAACAACGCAGTTTAACGACCTCAAAAGCAAGTACGATGAAGCCGAAAAGAATTTCCAAACGGAGTTGTTCGGCGTTCGTATCGAGGGTGCATTGCAGACCGCAACCGCCGGGTTGAAATTCAAACCGGGATTGCCCGAAAGCGCAACAAAGGTTTTGTTAGCGCAAGCAATCGACAAAATTAAGGGTATGAACCCCGAATATATCGACAACGGAAAAGGCGGTAAAATCCTTGCTTTTAAGGACGAAAGCGGCGCAATTATGCGTAACCCGAACAATCAGTTGAACCCGTACACCCCCGGCGACCTGTTGGCAAAGGAATTGGAAACAATGGGTATTTTGGATAAGGGACGCCAAGCCGGAGGCGGCGGAACGGTTCCCCCGGCGGGCGGTTTCGGCGGTGGTGGCGGAACAACCATTGACATAACGGGCGCAAAAACCCGTGTCGAGGCTTACGAAGCAATCGCCGCAAACCTTATGGCGCAGGGTTTAACGGCGGGTTCCGAAAAGTTCGACGCCGCAATGAAACAGGCATGGCAGGACAACAATATTGCCGCATTGCCGGAAAAGTAAACAATCACGGGTAAAGGGTAAACCCGCATTTAATAACAATTAAATTTTTAACATTATGTCATTAGTAGCAACAAGATTACAAAATTGGCGGATTGAAAACCCGGAATTAGACCGTAATATGACTCGCCCGTGTGAGTATGGCGCATTGGATTTTTTCATTGAGCAAACCAACGCCCCGTCCTCAATCATTAACCCCAATTTGCGTGACCGTGCGTTTGCGTCCATTGGTAACACGGTACAAGTACCCGTTATCAATTACGACGGCGATGTACAGGTTAGCAATGTCCGTTCGTGCGTTATCGCTGACGATGAAAATACGTCCGCATTGGTAACGGTTGTTTGGGCGACTTATGCCATTGGCTTTACAATGGTTCCCGCCGCCTACATGAACAACGAAATTTCCTACGAACACGACTTTTTGCGCAAAATGGAAAAGACGTGCCGGGCTTTGGCGGACAAATTGGACGTCGGAGCCGTTGCCGCATTGGAGGCAAACAAAACACAGGTGTTCAAAACGTTGCTTAACTACACGCAGGCGGGCAACGTGGTACAGGTTCCAACCCAAATGGCGACCGAGATTTTGGGCGATATTAACCCGATTATGCGGGCTAACTGTTACCCGGAATATATCCACATTATCGCCAACGCCGGGGTTGATAGCCTTATCCGTAAACTTGCGCAACATGGCGTTTACAACGACGTAAACAAGCGTATGGAGTACGACAACAAGGTTTTACACTACACGAACAACGTAACCGACGAAGCGGGCAAAATGGGAACCATGTTTGCCGTTGCTGACGGTAATGTTGGTATCCTTACACGTGTTGACCGTGAGGCATTGCGCCGCACCCGTGCGAATTTCCACGAATGGGACGTTGTACGTTTGCCGTACATTGATTTGCCCGTTGGTTCGCACTATTACACCGCCGTTGGCGACCAGTCCGCAATTATGGGCGACGCAACCGCCGATTTGACGTGCGCCGTTAAGGAGTATTTCGGATTTTCCGTTGACGTGGCGTATATGGTTGCTTACAACAGCAACCCGAATACCGTGGCAAACCCGATTATCAAAGCCGAGATTGCCGCCCGCAATCCGAACGAGCCGTTGGGAATGCCCGTATATGTAACCAATGCAGCGGAATTTCCCGCCGGAGGTGCTGGGGGCGAATAACGCCGGAGCATAACGAATTGTTAAACCGAGGGGACGGGGTGGTTATCCCCGCCCCCTTATTTATTTCAAACGCAGATGTACAGATTACAAGAAATACAGGACGCATTATTGCACGTCGTCGGGTGGGAACAATCATACGACCCGGCAAAGGCGATAGACGACAATTTAACGCAGACGGAAAGCGGTTTGACGTTTCAAGGTGCGCATCCCCTTGTGACTTTGGATAATGTCCGGGCAATCGTCCCGGATGATTTCGTTTTTCAATATCCGGTTTGGAATATGATAAGGGAATACAAAGCCGGGGCAAAGGTTCGCCACAACAACAAAGTTTGGATTGCGACACGGGACAACCAAAATGAGGAACCGACCGAAAGCGATTTTAACGACGATTACGGCAACCCCTATTGGCAACCGTACAATTTCATTTCCGATTATTTGGAGCGGTTGACCCGTAACGGTATTGCGCAAATGGTACAAACATTCACGCAGATAAAGGGATTGGATAAGGAAACAAAGAACCTGTTGGAGCGGCGCACGTTCTTTGACGGTGCGGGACGTATCCGGGCGACGTTGCCGAATAATCATAAATTAGTCGGGTTTGAAATTGTCCCGGTTCGTTCTATGGGCGTAACAATGAAAATCGAGCAAATCGGGTTGCAAATGACGGGCGCAACCGGGGTTGTTCGTATGTATCTTTTCCATTCGTCCCAAATTGACCCGATAAAGACGTTTGATTTGAATTTTACGCAGACAAACGGCGGTTTTCAATGGTTCCCGTTGAAAGATTGTTATTTACCGTATATCAGTACCGGAAACAACGCCGGGGGGTCGTGGTTCCTTTGTTACAACCAAAACGATTTGCCCGCCGGGATGCAGGCAATTAACATGACAAAGGATTGGAGCCGGGAGCCGTGCGGGACGTGTACGGGTTACGTTGATTTGGAGCGTTGGCGGGAAATAACCAAGTATTTACAGGTATCCCCGTTTATGATGAACGCCCCGGAAACATTCGACGAATACCCGGAGTTGTGGGATATTGCGTTGACGATGTACACCAATACGCAGAATTACGGGTTGAATTGCGAAATAACCGTTGGTTGCGACCTAACGGATTTTATCATTAAGGAAAGGCAAATTTTCCAAACGGTTATCCAACGACAGGTCGCCGCAATCATGTTGCGCACGTTGGCAATGAACCCCGATGTTAAGGTAAACCGGAACCAAGTAAACGCAACCCGGTTGGAAATTCTTTACGAATTGGACGGCAACGTTGAGGGTCGCCCCGGCGGTTTGGGTTATGACCTTAAAAAAGCATACGAGGCGTTGCGGTTGGATACGCAGGGTATCGACCGTATTTGCCTTACTTGTAATAACCACGGTGTAAAATACCGGACAACGTAAGATTATGGCGGGGTTAAAGTCAATACAGGATTTACGCAACCGGGTTGCCACGTTCAACAACGGGTTATCGTCCGGCGCATACATTCAACAAATCATTTGGGACAATGACGCCTATATTGTTGATATGAATGCCGAGGAACAATTGTTTGAACAAGGTATTAACCGTTTGGGCGTGGATATTATGGATTACGCCCCGTATTCGCCGTTGACGATAGCCATAAAGGAGGAAAAGGGACAACCGACAAACCGGGTAACGTTACGGGATACCGGGGATTTTGAAGCGTCGTTTTTTTTGGAAGTCGGCGACAAACAGTTTGAAATAAAAGCGTCGGATTTCAAAACGGAGGACTTAATAAAAAAGTACGGGCGGCAAATATTGGGATTGACGAACGAAAATATTGCGGCGTTGATTTGGCAATACATATTCCCGGACTTAATGGAGAAAGCAAAAAACGTATTATATGGCAACGAATAAGAAAACAACCCCTATAATTCCCAACCCGGTTTTAATTGACCGGGTTTTGGGGAACATACAAACCGGGTTAATGGATAACGTCGATTGGTTGGACGTCGCATTTGGGCGGGCGCAACGTATCGCCAAAGTGATACAGGGCAAACGCTATTATACCCCGAACGTATATGCGGGCGGGACGGAATGGAGAGGCAACAACGATTATATCGACGTTTCCCCGGATGCCAATATTGGCAATTTTTCGTTCTTTTGGATAGACGACCCGCAAACGGTCGGTTGGGTTCCCAAAGAGCAAAGCGAGATTAAAGCCCCGTTTTCCCTTATTGTTTGGTTCGATTTGCGCAAGGTTTACCCCGGTCAACTCAACAACCGGAATACCGAGGCATTGAAGAACGAAATATTGACCGTCTTAAATGGCGGTTTTTGGCTGAAAGACGGGACGATTGTAATAAACCGGATTTATGAGTTGGCGGAAAACGTGTACCGTGGGTTTACGTTGGACGAAATAGATAATCAATTTTTAATGCACCCGTTCGGCGGTTTTCGCTTTGAGGGTGTATTGTCAGTTAATCAACCTTGTAACATTTAACGATATGGTAACTTTCATTATTTGGGTTTTGGTCGTGGCAACCGTGGCGGCGTTCCTGTTGACCCTGTTAAAAAAGTGGGGCGTTATTGAGTACGTCCAAGTTCACGGCAACGACTTTTTTGTTAAGATGTTCAATTGCGGCTTTTGCTTATCATGGTGGGCGGGGGTCGTTTTGTCCGTCCTGTTTGCTATATGCACCGGGAACCCGGCATTGTTATTGGTTCCGTTTTGTTCAACAGTCATAACCCGCATACTCTTATGAAAACGACAAAGATAGGGGAACGGGCGGTTGTGTTGTACGATAGTATCGACGAATTGCCGATTTTGCGATTTCACGCATATAACAAAATGTTGCTTATCGACGCCGGGGTTGGGTCGGATTTGAACGATTGGGATGCGCATATTGAAAAGGCAATCCGGTTTATCCGAAAGGAAAAGCCGGATTTGGCGGAAAAGGAATTGGATAATTTGCGGCAAAACGTTTATTTCGTCCAATCCGCCATATCGCCAAAGTATTTGGCGTTTGCCTGTTTGGTTAAGTCCGTGGACGGAACCGAATACAACGATATGACGGCGGACGGTTTGCAAAAGGTATTGGATTTATTCGCCGATGCGCCGAACGCCGAGTTGACCGCCCATTTGGAAGCGGTTAAAAAAAAAATAGACGATGAATTGCGTTTGTATTTTCCCCGGTTGTTCGATGATGCGACATTGAAAGAGTATTACGATAAATTGAAACAAAGAACGATTGTTGTATTACGCACAATAATAGACGGTCGGGCAACCGAGGCGGACGCAAAAGAGATTGACGACATTACGGCGGAGTTGATAACCTATTTCAACCCGCAGACGTTTACCGGGTCGGAAAGCGTGGAAATTAGGCATGACAGACAATTTGAAAATATGTGTTTGATATTGTCCCAAAATTTGCATGTTGACCCAAAGAAATTTACCGTTTTGGAATATTACAACGCATTTGAGTATATCAAGGAACAAGCCAAAAAAGCAAACAAGCAAAAAAAGGTAAAATAAGGCGATTTCCGGCGTTTTTATTTTTAGGCGATAAATTCACGTTTGAGAAAAGAAAATGCAACAGACGGGGAATTTCCCGTAAATAACTTAACAATCGGCGTATGGCAGATAATAACAACCCAATCAAATATTCGGATTTAATAAGCCCGGATAATTCGATTACAGATTTGATAAAACAATTGGATGAACTTTCGGACACATATACAAATGCGCTGAAAAATATCAAAGCCGAAGCAATACAATTGGCGGAGATTCTGAAAAAGGTTTCCGGCGCAACGGAGGACGGGCGAAAGACAACCAAAAAAGCCGCAGACGATGCGGAACGTTTGGCACGTGCGCAACGTGATTTGGCGTTTGCAGAAAGCGAGAACGCCAAAAAGTTAGCCGAGTTAAAATTGGCACAGCAGGAAGCGAACCAAATTAATAAACTGATTGTGAAAATAAATCAATCCGCCGAGGGTAGTTATAACCGTTTATCGGCGCAATATTCATTGAATAAGATTTATTTAAACAACATGACTAAAGCCGAACGGGAAAACACCGAGGAGGGGCGAAAATTGGTTGCACAAACCAAAGAAATATACGAAGAAATGAAACGTTTGCAGGAAGCAACCGGGAAATTTCAATTGAACGTCGGAAATTATACGGAGGCGTCCGACGCAATTATTGCGTATGGCGACAAACTAAAAGAAACGTTAGGTTTAAATAGCGCATTTGGCGAAAGTCTTTTGGCGTTAGGACGTGGCGGGGCTGAAAGTAAAGCAGTTTTTACAGCTATTGGAGACGGGGCAAAAGCATTGGGAAAAACTTTGTTGGGACTACTTTCAAACCCGGTATTTTTGGCGATTGCCGGAATTGCGGCGGCGGGTGCGGCGTTCAAATGGTGGTACGATTATAACGCCGGGTTAGTAGAGGCAACGAGATTGACGCAACAATTTACCGGGAAAAGTGGCGATGATTTGAAAGCGTTTAGAAATGAGGTGCAAGCCGTCGCCGATTCATTCAACGCAGATTTCCGGGAAACATTGATTGCAACAAACGCATTATCAAAACAATTTGGTATTTCTGCAAATGAGGCATTGCAATTGGTTAAGGATGGGTTTTTAGCCGGAGGCGATGCGAACGGGGAATTTTTAGACACGTTGAAAGAATACCCGGCATATTTCAAAGAGGCGGGAATATCAGCAGACCAATTTGTTGCAATTGTTACCCAAACAAACAAAATGGGTATCTTTTCAGACAAAGGCGTTGACGCAATTAAAGAGGCTAATTTGCGTTTACGTGAAATGACAACAGCGACGGCGGCGGCGTTGGATGGTATCGGTATTTCGTCGGAACAAGTTCAAAAGGATTTGCAGACCGGAACCAAAACAACATTTGATGTAATGCAAGAAATTTCCGCTAAATTGTCAGAATTGCCGGACAATGCGGCAACCGTAGGGGCGGCGATTGCTGATATTTTCGGCGGAGCCGGAGAGGATGCAGGATTGCAATATTTGCGCACGTTGAAAGATATTTCAACGAATATGGACGAAGTAAAAGGGAAAGCCGGGATATTAGCGCAATTGCAGGAGGAACAATTGCAAAGCCAAATTGAATTGCAAAACGCATTATCCGGGCTATTTGATGCAACCGGAGGAAATTTTGAAACGTTGACAACGCAGGCAAAAGTTTTCGTAAATCAAGGTTTAACAGCAATAATAAAAGGCGTCATTGATATAATCAATTACTTTATTGAATTGTACAATGAAAGTGTTTTTATACGTGCCATTTGGAACGGTATAGTTGCCGGATTTAAAACCACATTTGACACGTTAGGAAATTTGTTTGGATTCTTTATTGATATTGTCAAAGCAACCGGAACCGCATTAAAGGGAGCGTTTACGTTGGATTTTGACGACGTTAAAAAAGGGTTGTCAGATTATGCAGCCGCATACGGAAATTTGGTAAAAGCACAAGTAAAGGACATTACCCAAAATTTCAAAGAGGGATTGGATGATATGCAAAAGAAAATAAAGCCGATAACAATCCCCGTTTCCGTAGGAGATACGCCAAAAGAACCGACCGGGAACAAACCCGTAACAACACAGAACCCAACCGTAACGCCGAGGGGTAAAAGCGATGCGGAAAAGGCAGCAGAACAGCAAGCAAAACAAATTGAGGCAGCATATAAAAAGAATTTGGAAGCAACCCGAAAATTGCAGGATGCACAATTGCAGTTGGAAACCGACGAATGGGCAAAGCGTCGCCAACAAACGCAATATCAGTATTCCCGCCAAATTGAGGATTTACAACACCAATTGCAGACCGAAAAGGATTTGAACGAAACCGGACGTCAAGCGATAAACGCCACAATTACGGCGTTGGAACAGCAACAAACCGAGGCGTTATTGAAAATCGAACAAGACCGACAATTGCAGGAATTAGCGTTACAGAAAGAAAGCATTGAATTACGTTTGCAAGCAGTCAAAGAGGGAAGCGAGCAGGAAAGACAATTGCGGATGCAGTTGTTGGAAAACGAAAGACAAACCGCATTATTACAGAACCAACAGAAACCGACCGGGCAACAGCAAGACGCCGGGGCGATTAATGCAAGTTTTGACGCAAAGGGAGCCGGAATTGCGGACGAATATTTGCAAGCGCAATTACAGATATTCGACCAACAACAAGCGTTGGCACAATCGGAGTTTGATTTGTTGAGAAATTCAGAAGCCCGGAAAACTCAATTCCGTTTGCAAGCAGAAAAGGAACGTTTGCAAAAGGTTTTAGAATTAAATCAGCAAGCCGCCAATAAATTGTCTGATGTTGAGGTACAAACAATTCAAAACACTATTAAAAAAATAGACCAAGAAATTGAGCAATCCAAAGGGGAGGAACGAGGAACAGACATTTACGGTTTGTTTGGGCTTAATTTGGACGACGACCAAAAAGAGGCAATTAATACGTCTATGCAATACGCATTGGATGCGTTAAATACATTCACGGCGGCACGTGTTGCCGCAGCAGATGCAGCCGTTGAGCAAGCGGATAAAGAGGTTTCCGCCGCACAATCGGCGTTGGATGCAGAATTGGAAGCAAGGGCAAACGGGTACGCCAATAATGTTGTACAAGCGCAAAAGGAGTTGGATTTGGCAAAGAAAAACCAAGAAAAAGCGTTGAAAGAACAACAGAAAGCGCAAAAACAGCAGGCAGCAATACAAACATTGCAGCAAATCGGAAACATGGTAACAGCAACGGCGTTGATATGGTCGCAATTAGGTTTCCCGTTTGCAATACCTGCAATTGCCGTAATGTGGGCGAGTTTTGCAGCGTCTAAAATCAAGGCGGCGCAATTGGCAAAACAGACCGGAGGAACCGGAGGAACGGAAACATACGGCGACGGTACCGTTGAACTTTTGGAGGGCGGTTCGCACCAAAGCGGAAATGATATTGATTTAGGAACGAAACCGGACGGAACCCGCCGACGTGCCGAGGGAGGCGAATTTTTCGCCGTGATAAATAAACGAAGTTCACGCCGTTTCAGAAAGATAATACCGGACGTTATCAATTCGTTAAACAATGGTACATTTGCACATAAGTATTTAAAATCCTATTCAGACGGCGACGGTTTGACGTTGAATGTTACCGGACAAAGCCCGGATTTACGCAGTTTGTCGGATGATGTAAGGGAAATTAAGGAACAGAACCGACGACGGGTTTACGTGGATGGCGACGGAAATACGATTGAAAGTTACAAGAATTTGAAACGTAAAATTAAAAGACTATGACACCAAAATATAGATTCTTTTTGCAGATAGGGGAGGACGGAACCAAACAAACCGTCAGCCCCAATTATAAGGATGATTTAACGTTGGATTATGAGTTGGAAACAAATCAAAGGTTTTACCGGGCTAAATTGTCCGGTAAAATAAACTTTGTCCGTGCTGATTACGATATTATCAATGACGCCCCGTTTGATTCTGAATTTTTCCTATATATCGAAAAAAGCGATGATTGGGGACAAACATACAATCAATACTATAAAGCAAAGTTTATGAAAACGGATTGTACGTTTAATGATGATGATAAATTGGTTACGGTACAGCCGGAAACAACAGACCAATACGACGACGTTTTGGCAGGATTGGAAAAGGAATACAATTTAATTGAGTTGGCCCCACAAATCGAATTTCTTACAATAAGAAAACGCCCATTGATACAAATATACGTTCCCGGAGATAGTATTGTTTCGTGCTTTTTGGGCGGCACGAATTGGGAACAAGACGCAAACGCCACGACCGACCAAAACGCATTAGTACAAACCTATCATTTTGCTTTGTGCAATATATTGAAAGAAATACAAATTACGTCCAACGGTTCCCCGGAGGTAATATCCGGGCTTTATACCGGACGAATGGCGACGGGTGCAAGTGCGAATAATTTCGAGGGGAAATTATACCCGGAATTGAATGTTAATTATTATATCTATATTTCACAACAACGAATAAACGGGGGGTTGCCGTTCGGTATTGCTGTAGTTGAAATACGGAAACAATCCGACGATACGGTAATGTTTCGTTATCAAAAGGTAACGCAGGAACCGTTTGATACGTTGGAATTTGATTTAACCGCCGTTGAGGGTTCCGGGGCAACCGGAACAATGCACGCCGATATGAAAAGTTATAATATATATGCCCGGTATTTGTGCGACGTTGAGAAAATCGACGACCTTAATACATATCCATTGGCCGCCGATGATATAGTTGATAATAACCGTAATTATAGGCGTGCGATTGGTTACGCAATCGACGTGGCGTTTATTTCAAACAACTTTTCAGACACCCCGACCGAATGGGGATTAGCGGACAACGGAAAGTATTTTGCGCCGCCCCCGCCCTATTCCATTTTCGGACAAACGTTTTATCCAATCGCCCGGTCAACGTGGCGTTATGCGTCGTTATGGTTTGGGTTTTATCTGATGGATTGGATATTAGAGGAAAAAGCCCGAAAGGCATATACTTTGCGTGATGCGTTTACATTGTCGTCATGTATCAATGTGCTATTAAAAGAATTTGCGCCCGGAATAACGCATGAAGCGACGCCGGAATACAGCCAATTTCTTTATAACACAAACAATCCTATTTCCGGGCAGTCATTTAAGTTGCTAATAAGTCAGAAAAGTAATATTATCAATGGAGAATATCAGACCCCGGCACAGAAAGCCCCGGTTACATTGCAACAAATTATGACGATGTTACGGGATATTTACAAATGTTATTGGTATATTGAGGACGGAAAGTTTAAGATTGAACAAGTAAATTGGTTTAGAAATGGCGGTTCGTATGGATATAGCCCAATTATTGATTATGATTTAACGCAGTTAGAAAACGTTAGAAATGGCAAGAAATTAGCTTTTGCAACGTCGGAATATTCATTTGATAAAGTAGATATGCCGGAACATTATCAATTTGAATGGATGGACGATGTAACAACGCCATTTGAGGGGTTGCCAATAGAAATTACGTCAAAATACGTAACAGCCGGAAAGATAGAGGAAATAAATATTTCCAATTTTACGTCTGATATTGATTTGATGTTGTTAAATCCCGGTGCAATTAGTTCGGATGGATTTGCATTGTTTGCGGCGGTTACGCCGTACGGAGGCGGACAATTAGAGTTACCATTTACTAGGCAAACGGTTAATAACGTAGAATACTTTTTGCAAAATGGTTATTTAGCATTAATAAATATTCAACCGAAATATTGGGTTTATGATATGCCCGCAAAAAACTTTCTAATTAATAACGAACCTAATTTTGCAAATGGAATTGAAAGAAAGAAAAAACAAACGCTAAATTTCCCGGCAGGAATAACAGATCCAAATCCTATGCAGCTAATTAAAACATACATTGGTAACGGTCAAGTTGATAAACTTTCAGTAAATTTGTGTAGTAGAAATATAAAAGCGACGTTGAAATATGATACAGAATAACAATATAAGCGTTTTACCGTGGTACACGTCAATAAACGAACAGAACCACCGTAAAAGTTACGCATACGGCGCAATTTATCCGTTGTTTGCCCCGGCTGATAGATTGTTACCGTTTCAGATAATCAGAAACACACGGTCAAACAATGTTACGTCAGTGGTATTGTATGAAAAGACCGGAAAACAAGTTGCAAACATAACAACGTACATGAAAGAAACCGGATTGCAGATTGTCCGGTTTCAAACGTTGGGTTATGATGTTATATTGTACCCGTCAATTTTGCCCATGCCATTAAATCAGTTGGACGGAATATATTATATGACGTTATCGGATGGCGTGCAAACGTGGTATTCTGAAATGTTCACGGTCGTACAAGATGTTTCCGGTTACTTAAAAATACAATGGTGGGATATTGAAAATTTGGTATTTGACGCCGGGCAAATAGTATATAAAAACCCGGATTTCAAAAATACGTTGTATTTTTGTACAGAGTTGGGAAAACCGGATTATGAATTTGAAGAGGACGGCGAAGAACGGGACGGGTATTTTTTTTCGGAAAAACAAATATCAGTCAAAACATTTAAATGTACGATATTGGCACCGGAGTTCCTTTGCGATGTTATGAGATTTATTAGAATGGCTGATTACATTCGTATAACGGACAAATACGGCAGGGAATACTATTGTGACACGTTTCTAATTACCCCAAAGTGGCAAACGCAGGGAGATTTAGCAAGCGTAGAAATTGAATTTAAAACAAATACCGTCGTTAAGAAAATAGGACGTGGCTATATAATAGCAAATAAAGGAGATTTTAACATAGATTTCAATAATGATTTTAACAACGATTAAATTAATTAGATTATGGGAAATTACGAACAATTAAAACAAGCGATTTCCGATGTTATTAAAATGAATGGGAACCAAGAAATTACCGGAACAATAATGCAAAATTCTTTATTGACTATTATTTCAACGGTAGGAGATAATGCTACATTCGCAGGAATTGCAACACCAACAACAAATCCGGGTACACCCGACCAAAACGTTTTTTATTTGGCTTCAGAACCGGGAATTTACACTAATTTCGGAGGTGCTGAATTAACAGACCAAGTAGTTATATTTACCAATAAAAATGGTAATTGGGAAAAACAAAATTCCGGGATTGCAACAAAAGCAAAAGTTTCTGAGTTGGAAACACTTTTTGAAAAAAAAATAGATATAAATATAGGAGGAGGGAAAAGTGTACCTACAAATTTGTATTTTAAAAAAAATGTAAAATATATAATGGAAGTTTCTTCGCCTCAAACTATAAATTTTAATTTTATAATAGGCGATAATATCGATTATTATATAACTATAAGCGGAAATAATATTATAGAATTTACACCATTAAAGGATGGATATGCAAAATGTTATTTTATTAATGCGTTTAACGGAAGTATATCTTTTAATGTGAAAATGTATGACGAATTAAATGATAAATTAGAAGGTAATATCTCTTATAATCATATACATAAAACGTATTACATAACTAAAGAAGATATTTGTTTAAACGATATTGATATTTATATTATAAGTAGAAATAAAAACTTAAATTTTGTACAATTATATAAATCCAATAATAATAATGAAAGTATAGATGGTACAGTTACTACATTATATTCTGTACAAGCTGATGTTTTATACAAAGTAAATATTCCTGCATCTGTTTTGGCGAAAAAAATAGTAATTAATTCGTCAGATACTGATAATGACATTCTTGTTTTTATTAGTAAAAATAGTGATTGCGTATATGATTATATATATCCGTTGATAAACAATTATTACGGTCATGTAATAAAAATAAATCAAAAGAAAAAAGAAATAGGATTGCAAAAATTGGGATTCAGTGAAGGGGATTCTATTTCGGTAGAAATAGTATCATCTGCAATGATGGATTGGTTGCAATTTTTATTTATAGACGACGAGGGAAATGTATTAGAGCCTGCAAAAACTATATTTAATGTAAAAAATGCAAAATTCAATATAGATATACTTAGTAATGCAAAATACATACGTGTAAATGTAGCTACATCTGAAAACTATGACTACCAAATAAAAATAGTAAAACTTTCTTTGCCTGATAGAATAATATACCAACAGTTATCAATATTTGATGAAACTATTGTTGAAAAAACCGTTACATATCCTTTAGATAGTAAATTTCTTATTCCAAATGATAATATATATGTTAGGATTAAAGCTATTTCAAATCAGTTAGAGTGGATTCAATTCCTTTTTTTATCAAAGGACGAAAGTATTATTGAACCCGCAAAAACAATTTTTAATGTAACACTAGAAGAGTTCTATTATACAATACCGAATAATGCTGCATATTTGAAGCTAAATGTAGCAAAGGCTGATACATATAAATATGAGTTAAATATTAATAGAATATCAAATGTAGAGAATGACTTAATTAGAGAAATAGAATTACTGAAAAAAGAGGAAGAAAAAGGCTATAAAGTAATTATAGATGCTTATGCGGTAGGAAATTACACGTCTGACTCAAGTACAAAATTTTACGGAATAGACACCAATGGGAAAAATGCAATACAGAGAGCAATAGAAAGCACTTCAAATGTAAATGGTAAGAAGCTAATACGATGTCATGGTACATTTATTGCAAACACATTGTCAGATTTTACCGTAGAAAATTCACCGTCAATTGCCCCCGATCATGTGTATCATTCATTTGTGTCTGTAAGTGGGTATACAGATATAACATTAAGAGGAGATGGGAAAAATGAAACGTATGTTATAGGAGATTTATCAAATGAAGCGACATCATTTGAACCCGAAAAATATCAAACAATGCAAGCAGAGGCAGACGGATTGGTAGTTGAAGATATGACTATAATTGGGAAAAAAGTAAGATACCCTATACATATCGACAAATCTAGCCCGGATTTAATACCCTCACAGAGTTTGGAAAATACAACTCAGATATTTAATAGAACAAACGTAATTGCGTATAGTGGAGGTCTTGGGCATGCTTTGGGTATAGGCATAGCATCGGGACAAAAAATAATCCTAAATGATTGCTATGTTAAAAGTTTTTCTGATACAGCAACTTATTATCACGATGGTAGACCATTTTCAAATAGCCCATTGATACAATTTAACAGATGTCAACTTGAATCTGAGGGAGATAAGTTATTTACTTGTCAAGCATCGGGAGCAGTTGTACCATGTTATGTAGAGTTTAATAATTGTACGTATAATAATTATAAAATATTTGTACAAGATGCGTCTTTTAATTTTGGAGAAGATTACAATTATCGTAGTAATATGCGGCTAATAGTAAATGGCGCAGGAAATTCTCCGGCAAAATATGCTCCTGAGTTAAGGACTAAAGTGTTAAAGATTACAGCAATAGATAATACAAAAGATGTTACATTTGATACTAATTGCTCTGCTTTTGATGTATTAATAAAAGGAATTGATATACAATACAAAGAATTTCCAAATGGGTTAATTTACGATAATTCTTATGCGAGAAGAAATAATTATGCTTATGGACTGAAAACAATAAGCTGTGTAGATTATTTTACCATGAAAGATATTTTAGGCAATAGAAGTTCTGCTACAATTGAATTGATTGTTAATGTAGGCAGCGAATCAATAACAATACCTTTTAATAAGGATTATTCGGTTATGAATGATGATGATATTATTGGTGAAATTAATTATGTTCTGAGTGGTAAAGCAAAAGCATCTTTAACAGCAGATAATATAGAGGTTTACCAAAATTTTTCTGATGCTTTTTTGCCTCTAAAGAATACTTCATCGGCATATATTGAAAAAGGTTCTGTTGTTACTAATAATGGTATTGGAGTAGAAAAATGTAAAGGTAATAATAGATTATACGGTATTGCTTTAGACGATATTCGTATTGGTCAATTCGGAAATATTTTGATTAAAGGCGTTATAGGGAAATTATCGGCAGAAACATGGGGGATAAATGCAGAAATATTGAAAGGAAAGTATTTAACAACGGATGTTAGTGGGAATATAATAGTATCTGATATTATTACTAATATATATTGCATAGATAATAATAATGTAATTATAAATTAGTTAAATAAATTTATATATGGAAAGAATATTTAATTGGGAACAATGGCGTATTATTGCCGTTTCAACGGTTAGCCCGTTATTTGGGTATTTGACACCGACAAAAGATTTTGTTTATGCGTTAGTAGTAATGTTTGCGTTCAATATTTGGGCGGGTATGAGAGCGGACGGCGTGGCGATTGTGCGATGCAAAAACTTTTCGTTCCGAAAGTTTAAAAACGCATTGTGCGAATTTCTGTTGTATCTGTTTATCGTGGAGGCGATTTTTGTAATAATGAAAAATTGCGGCGATGAAAATGCGGCGGTTATCGTGGTAAAATCACTAACATACGTGTTTATGTATGTGTATTTGCATAATGCGTTCCGCAATCTGATTATTGCGTACCCCCGGAATTTGGCGTTACGTATTATTTACCATGTTATCCGTTTGGAGTTTACAAGGGCTTTTCCGTCGCATTTGAAATCGATAATTGACAGATTGGAAAAAGAATATGGGGACGACCCCGACAAAAACAATAAAAAGAAAGGAGAAAACGAAAATGAGTAAAGTTGTAATTCTTGATGGAGGTCACGGCGTGGATTGTGCCGGGAAACGTTCCCCCATTTGGGGGGACGGTTCCCAATTGTTAGAATGGGAGTTTAACCGTGATATTGTACGCCGTATTGCGGCGATGTTGAAAGCGGAGGGAATAAAGTTTGAAATTTTGGTACCGGAGGACAACGACGTATCATTACCGGAACGTTGCCGACGTGCAAACGTTATCCATGCAGATTGCGGCAACAACGCCGTTTTGTTTAGCGTTCATGGGAACGCCGGAGGCGGCACCGGGTGGGAATGTTACACAAGCGTAGGACAAACGAAAGCGGATGCAATCGCAACCGTTCTTTGCGAAGAAGCGGAAAAGGAGTTTGCCCCGGATGGTTGGAAAATGCGCTTTGACCATACCGACGGCGACCCGGACAAAGAAAACCAATTTTACATTCTGAAACATACGGTTTGCCCGGCGGTATTATCTGAAAACTTTTTCATGGATACCGAAAAAGATTGCCGTTTTATGTTGTCAGACGCCGGGCGTGAACGTATTGCAAAAATTCATTATGAAGCGATAAAACGTATCTTATGAAAAAATATTTAATAATAGCGGCAATTGCTTTGGCGGTTTCCGCCGTTGTCACTATATGGGTGCAACGTTCCCGGATTAATACGTTGACCGGGGAAAGGGACAAATACAGAACCAACACGGAAACGTTATTGCAGGAAGTTTCCCGGTACCAAACGAAAGATAGTTTGAACGCCGCCAAAGTTGGGGTTTTGGAACTGAAATTGTCAGAGTTTGAAAAATACCGGGCGAGCGATGCGGAGTTGATAAAGACGTTGCAGACAAAGAACCGGGAGTTGGAACGGGTTACAACAACCCAAATGGAAACAATCAACGAATTGCGGGCAACCGTCCGGGATAGTGTTGTATATTTGCCCGGCGATACGGTTACGACCGTTTTACGTTGTATTGAGTATTCCGACAAATGGGTTGACTTTGACGGATGTATTATAAATAATACGTTTTCGGGCAAAATTATAACACGAGATAGCCTCTTAATAACGGAAACTGTGCAATATAAGCGTTTTCTTAATTTTTTATGGAAAACAAAACGGATAAAAAACCGTGAATTTGATATTGTTTCAAAAAATCCAAATTCAAAAATTACCGGATTTGAAGTTATAACCATAGAGAAATAACTATCTTTGCACAAACGGGGATAGGTTGGAGTAGCTACCAACCGAAAAGGGCAAAAGCCAACAGCCCGTTCCCGTTTCTTTTAAATGTTGGCTTACTTATAAAGTTGGCAAATATGGAAATATGGAAAGATTTAACCGGGTATATAGGAATATACCAAGTTAGTAACAACGGGCGCATAAAATCATTATCCCGTAAAATAGTAAGAAAGAACGGGCAAATTGCCATAGTTAAAGAGAAAATATTAAAATCTAAAAAAGACCGTTACGGATATTTTTTTATTGTATTAAGCAATAACAACATAAGGAAAACAATATTAGTTCATCGTTTAGTTGCGGCGGCTTTCATTCCGAACCCGGACAATTTGCCGGAAATTGACCATATCGACGGCGACCGGATAAATAACCAAGTAAATAATTTACGTTGGTGTACACGCAAACAAAATTCCAATAATCCAATATCAATTGAGCGTTACCGAAAAGCCGGAATAATTCAAAAGCCATATAAACAACTGCAAATTCCAGTTCAGCAATTAAAGGACGGTTTTTTGATTGGTTCCTATTCAAGTATAAGAGAGGCGGAACGAGCAACGGGGATAGCGCATACAAGTATAAGCCGAGTAATACGGGGAACATTAAACACGGCGGGCGGCTATAAATGGAAATATAAAGAGTAATAACAGGGGGGGGATTGTAACCAAGCGTTGCAACCCCGTTTTTGTTTTTGCCCGTTTTTAGCCCCGTATTTCGATTATTTTGTTTGAATGGATAAAGTACCCACCCCGGCAAATAAAGTGGCTTAAAATGAAAATTCGCCAAAAATAACTTTATGGGGAGCCAAAAGAACCGTTTTTTGTCCGAAAATCGAAAATAAAAGAAAATTCTTTTGGTAGTTAAAATAAAATGCCCTATCTTTGTGCCATGTTAATAAAACGACCGGGCGTTTTCCCGGCAACAAAAAGAGCGATACAATGAAGCCAGAAGATATTTACAACGGTTTGGAATATACAACAAAAGAAATTAACCGTACTTTCAAAATCAAAGTAAACGGCTTGTTCAACGGCAAAAAGATTAACACGTTGGTTGGCGTTTCCGGTTTGATTAAGTTAGTAGGCGTTGAAATGGCGAACAAATTATTGCGCCGTGCTTTCCGTTGTGTCAAAGACGCCGAACATTGTAAGTTGCGCCGGGGTTTGAAAATATCCTTTTATTATTATTAATCCGACCGGGCGGGTTCCCGGAACCAAATAAATTTCAGAGTATGCAAACAGATGTAAACGGCGTTAGCCAATGCCAAAAAGGATGCGAGAATTACGAAACATTTACGCACCGTCGCAAAAAGTTCTACCAATACGAATACAGAGCCGAGGACGGCGAATTGTTCACGTGTGTAAAAGCCACGTTATCCGAGTGCCGGAAAGCAAGGGACGAACATTTTAAGCCCGTTACGGTGGTTTATACGCCCGCCGAGTTTAAGGAAAAGGGGTTTGACGGGGAGATTGCAAAGTATATGCGTGAACACACTAATACGGCAATCGTCGGCGACGTCCCCGGAGTTGACCGCCATGTTATCCGCTATCGGACGCATAAAGATTGGATGAATTACAAAAACCCTTATTCGACAAAGTAAATAACCCGCCGGGGGTTCGCCCCCGGCACAATAACAAAGATTATGGCAAAGTATATTTTGAGCAAGAAAGCGAAAGGCAAAAAGTATCAGTACACCGTTACCGACGAAAAAGGCAACGTTGTTTCAACAAGAACGTCCGCCCGTGATTATGTGGCGTGTACCGCCAACGGCGAATTTTATTTTGGGCGGTTGGACTTAATCGGCAAAGGCGACCACGGCAAAGGGTTGAGCCGCACGACGGAAATATTGGCAAACCCCGAAACGTGCGCAAAGGTCGTGACGTTTCAAAAAAGTATTTATTAACCATGCGATTTGCATTAAGGCGACAGGATAAAATAAAAGCGCATTTTGAACCCAGCGGGGACGAAATGTTGAACCGGATAAAAGAGAGTTTAACCCGGTATTTTTCCGCCAATCGTTCGGATTTCCCGGAGGGATTGCGGGATATTGAGGACGATTTTAACCATTATCCCGGCGACCCGTACCCGACCATTGCAGTAAATGACGTTGGCGACCCCGACCGAATGATTGAATTTTATGTTACCGGGCAACAATACGACGTTTACCATTTGGCATTTAAGGGATTTATAAAGGGTTAAGATTATGGGAGCGATAAAAAGGAAATGCGATAATTGCGGCAAAGAGTACAACGCCGATACCCGCAATTTGCGTCGGGGTTGGGGGCGTTGTTGTTGTAAGAGTTGCGCCGCCCAATTGAGAGAAAAGAGAAAGCCGGGATATAATCCGAAACGGGTTGCAATAAATAACGTCCGGCGTCAATGTTGGACGGATTGCCCGGAAACGGAACGTTACCCGTTTAGTTATGACGGGGCGGATTTCGACCAATGGGGAGATTGCGAATTTGGAATACATGATTAAAACGAGAATATGGAAAGCGTAATTATTGAGGAAATGCGGGCGTTCTTACGATTGGATTTGCCCGACCGACAAAGACAATATTTTACCGATACAATCGCCGTCGCAAAACGTGTTGAGGTCGTAAAAGCGGCTGACGTATTCGACGAACGGGAAATTGAATTGATACGCCGGACGGTTCGCCCGGTAGTCAAAGGGTGTTATAGAAATGCGCATTTGCTGACGTTGTTATTTCCCGACCGGGTGCAATACGTTGAGGGCAAAACGAACGCATTTATACCAATCGACCACGCATTTAACCGGGTCGGGGACAAATATATTGACATTACGTTTGAGTTCGCATTGGGGTTAGACCCAACGCAATACGAATATGTGGCGTTTGGGGAATATCCGGCGGGCGTTATTCAGGAAATAACCGCCCAAACGGGATATTATGGCGAAATATACCGATTTTGTTCTTGTGCGGCGCAAATGGCGTTGGAAAAGATGAACCCCCGGACGTAACAGATACGCCGGGGGTTCGGTACGCAGTAACCGAGAGCGATTTTTGGTAATGCGGTATTGCAAAGGTAGGTTAAAAATCGGATATTTCACGCACCCGGCAAAAATGACTTCGCAAAACAAAGATTATATTTTTGGTAATTAAAAAAATCTTTCTACCTTTGCAGAACAAAAGATTAACAGCCTACCCGGAGGGATACCGGGAAATGATATGAAAATAAAAGAAAGTGAACAATTAAAGATGTTGGCGACCGAAAGCGGGAAAACAGCCAACCAAGTATCCGAAACAATCGTTACGGAGTTAATCAACAAACAGATTATCGAGGACATAAGCGACAATTGGGGGTTCCCGGTCGCCGATTGTTACGAACGGGATGTTACCGTTGTGGAAATGGTGGACGTTATCCGGGCAATTGGTATTTCCCCGGTTCGTTCCGTCCATTTGGACGCCCTGTTGGAATGTGTATTGATTGGCGACGATGATTGCCCGGAGTGTGGCGGGGAAATGGAGGTTACAGACGGCGAGTATAGACGTACCGGAGGCGACGGATATTTGACCCCGCCGGAATATAGCCCGATTTGGGAGGAAAAAACGTGCCGCAATTGCGGATACAAAGAGAGCAACGAACCAAGTTATTAACAAAAAAAAATTTAAGTTATGGCATTGAGATTAAGAGTAAACGAAGCAATCGCCCGTTCCGAGGCGAACGGGAAAAAGGTTTTGAAAAAAGACATTGCCGCCCGTCTTTTTGAGGGTGCAAGCGAGAGCGCACAACAGGTAAATATGACGAATTTATGTAACGGCACGACCAAACGGATTGTCCCGGAATGGGTCGTTATTCTTTGCGAAATGTTGGATTGTACGGCGGATTACCTGTTTGGCATGGAGGGCGGAAACAATGAAAAGTAAGTTTATCGAATGGTTGGAAGCCGCCGCCGAAACCATGTTTTCCGGGTTGTTTCAAGCGAAAGCCCTAATTATTACGTTTGGCGCATTGGGGTTATGTTGTTTGATTGGCGCATTTTGGAACCCGTGGCAATTGTTATTTGCGGCAATGTGCGCCGCAATGGTATTATGTGGAATTTCAGAATATAAAAAGTACAAGTAATGAGAGCAAAGAGCGATAAACCGGGCGACCCGGTAAAAGAGGTTGCGGGAACCGTCGGCAATGTTGCCCCGGATATGTTCCCGGAGATTAACGAGGAACAACAAACAATTATTCCCCCGTTCGTTGAGGTTCAACCGGAACAACCAACCGGAGTGTTTGAGATAATACCGGGCATGACGGTTGAGGAAATGACGGCAATGTTTTTCGACGAAAAAACATTGATTGAACCCCCGTATAAGGTTTGGCAGTTAAACGGCAAGGGACACCGATATTATTACCGATATGACGACGCCGGGAACCCGGAGTTTTTCCCGTCGGTTACAACCATATTGTCCCAAACATTACCCAAAGCCCCGCACCTTATAAATTGGATTGCGAACAAAGGCATTGAGGAAGCCGAGCGATACAAAGGCGAACGGGCGGCGTATGGAACGTTTATGCACGCCGCATTTGAGGAATTATTGATTAACCGGGCGTATGATTTGGACGGACTGAAAGGCAAACTAAAAGAATACATTGAGGTTCACCGATTGCCGGACGACTTTATTTATTACGCTGACGATTTGAAAAAGGACGTATTGGCGTTTGCGCAATTCGTGTTGGATTATGATGTACGACCGTTAGCCGTTGAAATTGCGTTGGTACACCCGTATTACAAGTACGCCGGAATGATTGATTGCCCGTGTACCATGCGGGCAAAGATTGGAAGCGACGACCGGATTAACGCAATTGTCGATTTCAAAAGCGGGCGCAAAGGCTTTTACGAGGAAAGCGAAATACAATTAGGAATGTACCGGGATATGTGGAATGTCAATTTTGAGCAATTCCCCGTTACCCGTATTTTCAATTTCAGCCCGAAAGATTGGCGCAAAAAACCGTCGTACAATCTGAAAGAGCAAACCGAAAGCCCCAATATACGGAAAATCCCGTATCTGTTAGAGATTGCAGCAATTGAGGACGAAAAGAAAGACAATATGTTTACGTCGGTTAATGGTATGGTATTGTTGGATAACGCCCCGGATTTGACCCAAAACGTAATATCGTTATCGTTGGCAGAACTGATTAAAACGAAAGCCCCAAAGGAGGCGACCCCGGACGAAAATACGGACGCCGCCGAGAAAGTCAAGGCGGATGCACCGGAACCGGAAAAGGAGCCAAAGAAAACAACCATTGTTAAACGTGCGCCCAAAAAGGCAAAGGAGCCGGAAAAGAAAGCCGCCACGGGCAAAACGACCGCAAAGCGGGGTAATACCACGGAAAAGAAAGTAAAGCCCGCAAATGAGCCTAAAAAGCCCAAAAACGAGAGTAGGAAAAAGATGTTGAACGACGACCCCGAAATTTGATTGTTATGAATATAGTATATTATGCAGTTGATAAGGACGGACGGGCAATTATACATACGGAAAAACCCGAAAGATGTACACGGGATTTTGATAGCCCCGTTTGGATTGATGCGGTTGAGTTATTGGGAGAAATACCCCCGGAATTATCGCATATAAATTGGGAAAATTCGCCCGTTAAATTAGAGTTAAATATAAAAGTTGTTGAATGATGAAAGGAAGAATAAAACGACCGGAGGCGCAACAATCCCGTTTGATTTTGCCCCGTGTCGGTCAAATAAAAATCGGTATTAAAAACGCAAACGGTTATCCGCAAAGCGTTGATTACTTCATACCAATGGGAAAGTATGCCGGATTATTTACGCAAGCATACGGCGAAAAGCCCCAAACAATACAAATCGTATTCCCGGACGACGACCCGGCGAAAGTATGCAACGAGCGGTACGAGTACCGGGACGACGACGGACGATTGATTGCGGCGGGCGACGGCGAAACGTTCCAAGTTTGGGACGGCAAAAAGTACGAAACATTGACAACGGAGGAATACCCGAATTTGATGTTGGCTATTACCAAGCGTTACCCCAATCGGAAAAGCAAACAGGACGGACACGACGGTTGGGAAATTACGTTGACGTTGAATTTTATTGTACCGTTGGTACGTGGCGTTGCCGGGGTATGGCAGTTTTCAACAAAGGGTACGGCGTCCACAATCCCGCAAATTCGTGAAACGTTCGACGGTATGTTAGCGGAACGGGGATTTTGCAAGGGAATTATATTTGATTTGAACGTACAATTTGCCACGACCCAAAAGCCCGGCGACAAATCCCGGTTCCCCGTTGTTTCATTGGTTCCGAACGAAAGCCCGGACAATGTTTTAAGAGTGCGCAAAGCGTGGGAACCTGTTAAACAATTGGAGGGCGGCGACAATGGCACGGAAATTTGACATTGAATTGAACGATATTATTACGCTGACATATACAGACAATAATACAGGACGGCGACAACAAACCAAGTTAAAAGCCGTTGAGCGTAAAAGTAACAGTTGCGAAAATTGTTTTTTGCAACAATATTCATGTTATCGTTTTTCTTGCAATGGTGCAAACCGGGCGGATAAAACGGATATTAAATTTTTGCAACATGACAATTAGAGATAGTAATTATATAACCATTTTAGCCCCAATGATTACCCGGTTAAAGTTGAAAGGTAACGAATTGTTGGTTTTCGCTTTGATACATGGGTTTAGTCAAGACGGGGAAAGCCGTTTTAAGGGGTCGTTGCGATACCTTATTGAGTGGACGGGGTTAGATAAAACAACCGTTATAAAGTTGCTCAAATCGTTGGTTGAAAAACAGTATATTAACAAATTTGAGTACGAAAAAAATAAGGTTCGTTATTGTGAGTACACGACGAATTATTGGGCGGCTTTGGAGTGGTTGGAAAATCCAACCACCCCCCCGGTTGAAAAAAACAACCACCCCGGTTGTGAAACACCACCACCCCCCCGGTTGGAAAATCCAACCACCCCGGTTGGAAAATCCAACCCTATATTAAATACTGAAATAGATAATTCTTTTGGTATTGATAAGGATAAACCCGCCAACGGAGTTGCCGGGGATTTGTTCCCGGACGAACAATTGGAGGTTCAGAACGATAAAAAAAGAACGTCCATATTTCGCAATTCCGATGTTTACAAATTGGTTAAGTTCGGGGCGGACGGCGTAAATGATTATTCCGAGTTTGAAAAACTGTTTGCGACGCCGGAATTTGAAAAGGTCGATTTGGTTTATTATTTCCACACGGTCGCCGATTGGTCGGAAACCAAACAGGGAGTTAAGCGAACCCGCACGGGTTGGATTGCGACGGTACGCAATTTTATCCGGGGCGATATTGAGAAAAAGAAATTGCATTTGAAACCGGAATACCAAGCCCCGCAAAAACGGTTGAACGTGGCGGGCGCAATGGAATTTCTTAACAACGATTATTGATTATGGAAAATTTGCCGGAAACAGTAAATACGCAATCCGTGGCGTTGGCGATATACAACCCAACGCCCGGTACAAAAGCAATCGACATACGCCGACAAATGTTGCAATTACCGGAGGTTGCCAAATCGTTATCCGGGGTCGAAAAGTACATTTTCGCCGCCTCAACGAAAATGCAAATTGCCGATATTGACGACGGCACGTTGATTGCGAAAACCGGGCAAATGTTCCGGTTTATTGCAATGGACGTCGGGTATATAATCCCGACCAATTCGAAAGATTGGGCGTACATTTGTACCCGGTTGTTGGATATACTCAAAAAATACTATTCGCAAATGACATTGGCGGATATTAAGTTGGCATTTGAGTTGGCGACAACCGGGGAATTGGACGACTATTTGCCGAAAGACAGTCAAGGCAATCCGGACAAAAAGCATTACCAACAGTTTAACGCCGATTATTTAGCAAAGATATTGAACGCATACCGCCGGAAACAAAACGGGGTTATACATAAAGCGTATAAGGTATTGCCGGAGCCGAAAAAGGAATTGACGCCGGAGGAAAAACGGTATTATCACAACCAAGCCGTCGCCCGATGTAGGGAGGTATTTTTGCAATATAAATATACCGGGCGGTTTGTGTTGGGGATTACTGACGGAATGTTGATTTATGATTGGTTGCGAAAGTTGGGTTTTGCCAATGAGGTTGCCGGAACCGAGGACGACCGCAAACAAGCATTTGCCCGATATATGCAACGTGTCGCCCGTGGGTTCGTCAACAAGTACGAGGCGTACCACGTCCAACGTAAGGGAACCGACGCCCCGGAATTGGATTTTACGGCGTATGAAATTGCGAGGGACAAAGAGATAAAACGCACGTTCGACCGTATGATTGCGGACGAATTGCAGATTGATAACTATTTAGATTTTTGGAAATGAACAAAATAACGATTGATTGTATTATTGGGATTGACCCCGGAAAAACCGGGGGGATTGCCGTTTGGCGTCCGAACCATAAAACCGAGGTAATAAAAATGCCGGGCGACCTTATGGAGTTGCGGCAATGGTTTAATTATATAAAGACTATTTGCCGCCCGTTGGTATTCGTCGAAAAGGTGCAATTGCGCCCGGATGATATAACCGACAATCCCGGTAAGGCGTTCCGGGTTCAAAAACTGTTATCCGAGTTCGAGAAACTGAAAGCGATAATTGCCATGTGCGACGTACCGTTTGTTTTGGTACACCCCCAAAAATGGCAAAATGAATTGAAATTGCGGGTTAAGGGAGAGGAAAAGCCGGAGCGCAAAAAGCGATACCAACGAGCCGCCGCCGATTATTACCCCGATGTTAAGGCGACGTTGTGGAACGCCGACGCCCTTATGATAATGCACTTTGGACGGTACATTTTGCACAACAACCCCCGTTGGGTTTTGGAGAATTTGCCCGCCCCGATGCACGACCGTTTATTTTAAGCCCCGTATTTCGATTATTTTGTTTGAATGGGTAAAAGTATGGCAGACGAAAACAAAAGCCCGCAAATCGAAAATACGGCGAAAATAACGTTGGAAGAATTGGCGTACATGGTTAAACAGATGCGCCACAACCAACGGAGGTGCGAACGGAACCCAACGCCGGAAAAGATTGCAACCCGGACGGCATGGGAACAAAAAGTTGACGGCGTTATTGCCGTCTTAACAGATACGCAAATGAAATTATTTTGATTTTATCCCGGTACGCTTTGCGACGTATCGGGATTATTTTTTTACCCTAACACGAAAATAAAAGAAAAAAATTTTGGTAATTAAAATATTTACCGTAATTTTGTGGCATGAAATAACAACGACCGGGCGTTTTCCCGGAAAATAAAAACCGAGAGTATGGATACATTAGAAACAGCAAAACAGACAAAAACGGCTTATTTCATTGAGTACGTTTACCCAATCGACGCATACGGCAAACAGTCGTTTTATTTTCAGTTGGTACGAACCAAAGATTGTGCGATATTATACGCCAATGAAAATATAAATAATGTTTTTATAGCGTGTTGGAAAATGGATATTTCGCATAAAGACGTAACGATATGGTAACGGATGAATTGGGAGCCGTTCGCCATGCAATGACGGCAAAAGAGTTGGACGACCTGTATAAGCGTTTGGAAAACTTTATTGCCGATTGCACCCGGTCGGAGGTTGACGCCAACCGGGATGCGCTTAACAAGGTGCAAAGCATGATACACCAAAGAATGATATTAACAAACAAATAAGTAGTAACCGCCGGGGGCAACCCCGGCATAAAAAGAGCGATAAAATGATTATCAAAAAATTAGAGTTGTCGAATTTCCAAGTAATTAAGGAGTTCAACGCAGATTTTGAGGGTAATGTATATTTCATTACCGGGGACAATGAGTTAGGAAAATCCACGCTATTAAAGGCAATCGGGGCGTTGTTGACCGGGAACCGGGACGCCGTGTTGCGTAATGGCGAGGACAAAGGGTTTGCCAAAATGGTTGTCGGCGACGACGGCGAGGAATACGAAGTTGAATTGAAGTTCACTAAAGCAAACCCACGTGGCACGTTATCAATTAAATCAAAGACAACCGGAATGAAAAGTGATAACGTTTCTATGCTGCAAAAGATTTTCGGTTATACTGATTTTGACGCCGTGGAATTTTCCCGTTGGTCGGAAACCGCCGAGGGACGCCGAAAACAAATTGAAGTTGTCAAGGCGTTGTTGTCGGAAAATGTACGCAAAAGAATTGCCGAAATTGATACAGAGGTTGCCGGGTTGAAAACAGAGCGTACCGGAGTGAACCGGGATTTGAAAACGTACAAATCCATATCAGACGCAGCCGGGCAGGGATTGACAACTGAGGATCTGAAAACTTATGCAAAGCCAAAGGACATTACCGAACTGATGCGAGAGCAGCAGGAAAACGCTCAATTGATAGAAAAGGCAAAAACCGTACGTTCGGCGTTAGCACAGAGAACGCAGCAGTTGGCGGAAATTCCGGAACGTATGGAAGCCGCCAAAGATTCATACGAAAAGGCGATTGAGGCGGCAAAAAAGGCAATGGCGATGGCAGAACAAACCTACAAAGAAACCGTTGCACAGATTGAGGCGGAAAAAGCCGATTTTGAGAAACGCAAAGCAAATGCGGAAAATTGGTTGGCGAAGTATGAGGAAAATAACCCGGAAAAGTTAGATACAGCCGAGCAATTGAGAAAGGCAGAGGAACACAACAAAAAGGCTGCAAAAGTTGCCGATTATCTGACAAAGAAAAAGCAGGCAGACGACAAAAGAGCAGAATCCGAAAAGATGGATTCAGATATTGCCAAATTATCCGCAGAGCGTGAAAAACTTATTTCGTCGGCAAAATTGCCAATATCCGGACTTTCATTCACTGACGACGGATTGGTATTAAATGACGTACCATTTATTGCCGGAAAAGTTTCAGATTCGCAGATTATGGAAGTTGCCGCAAAACTTATTATTGCCAGCAATCCAACCGTTAAAGTGTTCCGCATAGCGAGGGGCGAAAGTTTGGGCGAAAAGAGATTGCAAGCAATTATTGATATTGCCAAGAAAAACGGGTTCCAAGGATTCATTGAGGAAGTTAAAAGAGGGCAGGACGATTTGATTATTGAGGAATACACAGAAAGCGAGTAATTAACCTGGGCGTCGGTTCCCCGGCGTCCCTTAAACAAAACAATATGGAAGTAAAAGACATGACAATTTCGGACGTTTTGAAAACACCCGAATTTTATAATAATCTGAAAGTGGTTATTTCCGATTTGGAAAACATCCGGAGAAATGCAGGAATAAGCGCAAACGCCCCATTGAAACGGCACCCGATAGACCGTTTGCAGGAAAAAGGAGTATTTGAACCGGGACAAATGACCGTTCTTTATGCGTCGGCGATGGATAAAAAATTGCAGGGGTATTCAAGCAGCGAAAGAACGTTTATTTTGAATGTAGGCGGAGAGGCTTTTAATAAGACCATGAAACAATTTGTTGACCAAGAAAAGAAAGACAATGAGGAAAAGAGAGATAACAGCAACGGGAATGATTAATAATAACGGCGGTTTACAAATGTACATGGGCGAATTAAATCAATTCTTTGCAATGCACAAAGGTAGCCGCATAATCGCCCGTTTTATTGTAGCGTCGCCCGGTTCATCAGAGGCTTTGAAAGGTTATTATTTCAATTACGTTGTACCAACATTCAGAACCGGAATTTGGGAGGCGGGCGAACGTCTGACAGAGGAACAAACCGAACGCCGATTGCGTGAGTTGTCCCCGGTTATGTATGAGCAGACCCCGGATATTAACACCGGGAAATATGAAACCCGGTTGCGGACAATTGCAGAGTTGAGCAATGCGGAATTGATAGAACATATTGAGCATTTGAAACAGATTGCCGCAGAGGAATACAACACGTTTATAGACGACCCAAGAAGCATTTAATATGAGGCATTATTCAGAATTAAGCCCGTTGGAAAAGAAAGCGAGAGAGGCAAGCGGGCGGATTAAATGTACGGATTGCCCAATATATAAATTATGCAAGACAAGCGAAATGTTTATTGATGCGTGCGATTTTATTTATTTGTCGGCATTTAAAACCGGGTATAATACCCGTAAAAAGGAAACAAGAAGATTAAAAAAGAAAAAATAATATGTTTTGCAAGTGTAACCAACCCCGTAAATGTTACCCGTTGAAAGATTGGCGGGTTATCCGGTACCAATATACGCCGCATGGATATAGCCGGGTTAAATGTTTGAAATGCGGTTGCGTGTGGATTACACGGGCAAATTATGTTGAACAAACGCCCAATAAAGACGGGCAAAAAAGATTTTTTTATTATGAAAAAAGTAACATTGAAAGACAGCAAAGGAAATGAGATAAACGACATTATGAAAGATGTTTTGACGTTCGATTGTGAAACAACCGGGTTGCCCCCAAAGGGCGCAAAATGGGACGTTGATTTTGCGGAATTTCCAAATATTGTGCAATTGGCATGGGCGGTAAACGAAAAGGAACGTTCATTTATCATAAAGCCGGAGGGGTGGGAAATACCGGAGGCCTCAATTGAGGTACACGGAATTACAGCAGAGAGAGCAAACGCCGAGGGCGTCCCATTTGCTGACATTATAGACGAATTTTTGGAGGATTGCAAAAAAGCCCGTTTGTTGGTCGGACATAACATTTACTTTGATACGTCAATTGTAAAAGCAATGATATTGCGCATTATGGGTCGTGAATATTACGACGCAAAAGCGGAGGACGCATTGTTTAAGGGCAAACGAATTGATACGATGATGAAAACAATTAAATTTGTTGGCGCATTGTATGCAGACGGACGTCCGGGCAAATATCCGAAATTGGAGGAACTTTACAACAAGTGTTTCCCCGGCGAAACATTCCCGGCGCACGACGCATTACAGGACGTTAAGGCATTACGCCGATGCGTCCCGGAATTGGTCGAATTGGGGATTATCGAGTTGAGGCAAAAGGAATACCCGGCGGAACAACTCAAAGCGAAATTTGAACCGGAAAAGCCCGGAAACGGGGGCATTGAGTTTAACGACCCGAACCCCGTAACGGAGCCAATCGGAACCGGGAACCCCAAGCGGGAACCCGTACCGGAACCGGAACCAATCCCGGAACCTCAACGCCCGGCGGTCGCCCGGAATAAGACGACAAAGGATTTGTTGGACGAAACAGATTTTTAGAATATGGCAAAGCGAACGAAAGACGAATTTACACGGGATTGGATAATTGAAAATTCCGTTGAGATTTTGAGCCGATACGAACCCGGAGTTTTGACAATCCGTGCGTTGCATTATCAATTGGTTAGTATCGGCATGACGAACACGTTGCAACATTACAAACGTGTCGTCGCCGCAATGGAGGTCGCCCGGTGGGACGGTCGGGTTGATTTTGAGGCGTTCAGCGACCGAGATAGGGCAATGTGTGGTTATACCCACGCCGAGCCAACCAATTTGGAGGACAAACAGGACAAAGCAAAACAACAGGTTCGGGCGTGGATGCGTTCGTATGGGAAAAACCGTTGGGAAAATCAACCCTATTATCCCGAAATACTTATTGAAAAGAAAGCATTGGAGGGCGTTTTTGCGAAACCGTGCGCCAAATGGGACATTGCGGTTGGTGCTTGCAAAGGGTATCCGTCGTTGACGTTCTTATATGAATTGTCCGAGCGTATGCGGGACGCCATAAGCAACGGGAAACAACCTATAATCCTGTATTTCGGAGATTACGACCCGTCCGGGGAAGATATACCCCGGTCAATTGGCGAGAATTTGGAGAAATTCGGGGTTTACGGGGTTGAAATACGCCGTATTGCCCTAATGGAACAACAGGTTATCGAATGGGGATTGCCGCCCGCCCCGGCAAAGGAAACAGACAGCCGGACGGCAAATTGGGACGGATTGGGACAGGTCGAATTAGACGCCGTTAAGCCGGAAAAATTGATTGCTTTGTTGGACGATGCGATTAACGAGATATTCGACCAAGATTTGTACGACGAATTGATTGCAACGGAAGCCGAGGAACGGGAATTGTTCCAAGCCGAGTTAAAACGATACGTTGAGGAAGATTTGTAAAACCGAGCCGGGCGGGTTCCCGGCAACAAATAAATTATCAAAAAATGAGCGAGAAAAAAGAAACCGCAAACGTAATGCCGATACCGTCGGAAAAGTCGTTTGCATTATCGAAAGTCAAGACGTTAAAAGACGGCGGGTTGGATGTTCATTATGAAGTTACCGAAACAATCGGCAACGAAAGTTATACGAACAAATACCACGTCGAGAGCGCAAAGGACATACACCCCGATTTGCGGGAATGTTTCGACCGCTTGCGCCCAATCATGGGACGTATTTTCAATATCACGTCCTTTTTGTCAATGGTCGAAACCGACGATTTTAAGGCGAACAAGAACCAAAAGGAGGTCGCCCGCAATTTCGCCGACGAAATATTGAAAAACATTGAGGTTCGGGGCGTGTCCTATTCCGGTCAAGACGATAACGTTGGGGTTGTCCTTACGGGATTGTTCACGGTATCCAACAACCAAAAGACGGCGATAAATTCGCCCCGTCTGAAATTCAATACCAAAACGTTCGGTTTTGAGGAGGAATTGGAAGCAATCGTTGCGGACATTGAAAACGAGGTTTACGCATTTTTGTTCAAAGGCAAAAAGGCGCAATTGGAATTGTTCGGGGCTGACGGCGAACCCGCACCGGGTTTGGTCGCAGAGCCGGAAAAGGAGGACGGATTGTTCCCGGAGGTCGGCGACCCGGCTAACGAGGACGACCCGGAGGACGAAACGGCGGATATGTAAGCAATGGAGCCGATATTGCTAACAGACCGGGAAGAATACCAATTTGTAACCGATAGGGGGTTTTGCCCCCTATTGGATTACAAGCGGTTTACAATGGATATTCGGTTGCGTGTCGAAATCCAACGGGAATTGTTCGGGCATTGCGTTTTTGGTCGTGGGAATATCCCACAGGCAAACGAACGGTTTTTCCGGTGGGTTTGGGAACATAAGCCGCACCGATGCGAGGAATGTTTAAAGCCATTGCGGAATTATTCCGCCGTGTATTGTTCCCACATTTTGACCCGTGGAGCGTTTCCCGAAATGACGCATGATGCAAGAAATATAAATATACTATGTTTTGAACATCATTCATGTTGGGAGAATGGGGATAAAACGAAAATGCGTATATATCCGGGCAACGTCCGGATTATTGAATTGCTTAAAAACGAATACAGAAGTTTGAAAATATGAGGACGAAAAAAAGAACACCCGATTACAGGGCAATTTCCCGACGTTCAATCAAAAATGATTTCAGACGGGTACAAACATGCCCGGAAAGGGAGAAACGACCGCAAATCGAAAATCCGCCCGAAATAAATGCAGAAAGACGGGTTTTGTTTGTTGGCGAAAATTCAGGTTATTACAAATTGCGTTCTTTCATTGTTGGTAAATTGGTTCGATTAGTTCAAAAATCAAGCGTCGGCGGTTGGGTTTGTGAGTTCGTACACGACGACGACCGAAAAGCGATAAACCATGCCGCCGGATGGTCGGACAATAAGAAACAATATTTGTTGGATTGCGTAAAATTCAAGTGACATGAAAATAAAATCAAAAACCGGATATAAAATTGCGTTATACACGTTCGTGACGTTAACGGTTGCGTCTTATATGTGGGCGTTGTATAGTATCATTGTTTGGATAATTAAAGCGTTTTTTGTATGAGTGTAAACAAGGTTATTTTGATGGGACATACCGGGAAATCCCCGGATTTTAAGGAGTTCGACAACGGGGGTTGCGTGGCGACCTTTTCGTTGGCAACCACGAAACGAGGTTTTACCACAAAGGACGGGCGGCAAATCCCGGAGCGTACCGAATGGCATAACGTCGTATTGCAAAACGGGTTGGCAAAGGTCGCCAATCAGTACGTCAAAAAGGGCGACAAACTGTATATTGAGGGCGAATTGAGAACCCGGAGTTATGACGATGCGCAAGGCGTCAAACGGTATGTTACCGAGATAGTCGCAACCGATATGGAAATGTTGACCCCGAAAGCGACCGGAGCCGGGGCGCAAGTACCGCCGCCGCCCGTGCCGGATGCACCCGCCCCCGACGGAAACGACGATTTACTATTTTAAGCCGTTGACGATATGGGAGCGATAAACGGACGGGTTATTTACAGCCCAAAAGGTAAAGCCGGGGAATACGCCGAGAACGCCGCCAATTTCTTTGTCGGTTGTTCCAACGGTTGTACTTACTGTTATTTGCGCAAAGGTCGTGGCGCAAAGGTATTGGGAGGCAGTCGCCCGGAGTTGAAAAAGACGTTGCGGGAATATCCATACGCTTTGGATATTTTCAAAAACGAATTGTTGGCGCATAAGGAGGAATTGCAGAAAACGGGGTTATTCTTTTCGTTCACGACCGACCCGTTGTTGCCGGAAACGGAACGGTTGACCCGTCAAGCGGTCGGCGTATGCCAACGCCACGGCGTCCCGGTTAAGATATTGAGCAAATGCGCCGAGGGGTTGAACCGCTTCATTGATTTTGCCGAGGCGTCCGAGGGTTGGGACGTGTCCCGTATCGCTTTGGGCGCAACGTTGACAGGTTGCGACGAATTGGAGCCGAACGCCGACCCAAATATGATGCGGGTTAATGTGTTGGCACGGGCAAAACGCCACGGGTTCCGCACCTTTGCAAGCGTGGAGCCAATCCCGCCGGGAATGTACGACCGGGCAATTGGGATAATCAAATTGTCGTATCCGTTCGTTGACCTGTATAAAATCGGGTTGCAGAGCGGCGGTAAATATCCGAAACGGGAAATACGATTGATTTACGACACGATTACGGAACATTGGGAGGGACACCCGGAACAACCCCGTATCTATTGGAAAGATAGTATTGTTAATCCGTTGGGGATTGACCGGGGAGAATTGCCGGGGTATTGTGTCCCTGTTAATTGGGATTTGTTTAACAATGAAAAGTGAAATACGGGTTGAGGTTCCCGCCGATTGCCGATTGGTCGGAGTAAGGACGGACGGCGATGTTGTCGTTATCATTTACGAGCCAATCGAAAACGTCCGGCAAATTGGATTTATCCATTACCCGGAACCCGACGACGAAACCGAGGAACCCGAAAATAAAAAGTAAATATGCAGTACAGCAATAAAGATTACAACCCGGAAAAGCACGACCGTTGGCGTGCGTTGACCGTAAAACAGCCATACGCAAATGATTTGGTAACGGAGGCGTACAAGGACGAAAACGGTATTGCTTACGGGAAAAAGACAATTGAAGTTAGGAGCAAAAACACGTCCTACCGTGGCGACGTGCTAATATGTTCCGCAGCGTCCCCGGTTTATCCGGGAATGGAAAGCGGCGTTACTTTGGGATTGGTTGAGTTGTACGACGTAAAGCCGATAAAAGAGTTTACGCCGGAGGATTGGGAAAACACCCGGATTCCAAAGGAAAAGAGGGCGAAAATAACAAAGGGGTTCGGATGGATGATGCGCAACCCAAGACGTGTTATTGAAATGCCAATTAAGGGGCAATTGGGTATCTATAATCTCGTATATACAAAAGGTTGTATTGTCGAATATCCTAAAGTTATGGTATTGGATAAAGAGGCATACAATAAAATAAAAGAAGCGTATTAGTTTGTTGTATTATGGTTTAATATTATCTTTGCAAAAAAAAAGATGGAAAATTGGAAGTTTATAAACGCTAATTATGAAGTTTCAGACAAAGGTAATATAAAGTCTGTAAATTATCGGGGAACGGGTAAAAGTGCGATACGAAAGCAATCTATTAGTAAAAACGGATATATGCGGGTAATACTATCAGATAATGGTAAAAACAAAACATATTTCGTTCATAGATTAGTTGCGGAGGCTTTTATTCCGAACCCGGACAATTTGCCGGAAATAGACCATATCGACGGCAACCGAGCCAATAACGATGCGACTAATTTACGTTGGTGTACGAGAAAGCAAAATTTGAATTATCAAAAAGCAATTAATAATAAACGTGAAACCATGAAGAAAGTAAATACATGGTTTAAGAAAACCGGAAAAGATAATCACAATGCAAAACCCGTTTATCAATATGATTTAGATGGTAATTTTATAAAGAAATGGGATTGCATACATGATGCGCAAAGATGCGGTTTTAATCATGGAAATATTATTAGTTGCTGTAAGGGACGTTTAAAACATTATAAAAAATATATTTGGAGATATGAGTAAAAAACAGGTTGGAATTATCCGCAACAATGGCGACGTACATACGGCGCAAATTGGTTTTCATATCGGACGGGTCGGCGTCTATGTTTACGCCCGTGAGTATTGGCAATATCATAGTTGGCAATTTGGGGTATCCATTGATGCAATAAACGGTTACGACCGTTATGTTGATATTGAGGCGAAAATATTGTTTGTCGGTTGGCATACGGTTTATATGGATTAAAAGAAAGGTAAAACGATGAAAGCAAAGATTTTATTGTTATCTTTGGCAACGCTTTTGTTGGGGGCGTGTCAAAGCGAGAACGAACCAACGGAGGCATTTAATTTACTTCAAAAATCCGAGAGCATGGCAGAAAGAAACGAGTTTGTAACGAATACCACGGCGGCAATGATACAGATAAACGCCCCCCGGTATAATTGTGAGATTGTCGAAACCGCATTAGCCGGGGGCGATAAGGTACGAATTTGCGTAAAAGGCGCAAAGGACGATTTGGACGCATTGTTTGACTATGTAAACGAAGCGGGCAAAGAATGAGAGTTAAGCAACCCGAACCGTTCGACCCAAACAGAGAGTACAACCCCGGCGAACGTTGCGTTTACCGGGGTATGGTATTGATTGCCGAGATATGGACGGCGGCGGATGCACGATTAGCCAACAACAACCCCGCAATATTTACGCAACGTTGCGTTCGCTGCAAAATCCAAAGGGAAGATTGCCCCGGAATAGGTAGGCAATGCGATAAGTACAACAGAACCGACCGAAAAACGATATTTTGGCGGTTGGCATATCCGAAAACAGTAAGAACGAATAAAAAATTAGAGCATGACAGAAAGTAAGTTAAACCCGTTTGATGCGGAATTGTTGGTTATGATTGGCGATATTGCCAAAAGCCAACCGGAGGTCGAGGAAAAACCCGACCGTTACGAAATCACGGTTGACACAACCGAGATACAGGGAAACGCAATTGAAGCACTAAAACAGGCAGTCGCCGGACGATTGGGGAAACGCTTGTTAGTTACCCACACGTTAGACGCCGCCGTTGTTTTCAACGTCGAGTACGACCCGACGGAATACCCGGAACAAATCCGCACCCGGTTAGTTGAGCCGGACGCCACGGCGGGAACCCGATATTGCCGCACGTTGTTAGAAGTTGACGCAATACAGGTACGTCGGGACAATTTGGACGACCTGTTGAGATTTACCGGAGGCGGAACCATGACGATACCGAGAACCCCAAACGGGCGGGCGGTTTATTCGTTCCCGGACGGCAACGGCATTTTCATTGACGCCCCGGAAACGTACTACATTGTCCGGGAACCGGACGGACGATTGACAACCCGCCCGGAAAGAGAGTTTAACCGGGAGTTTGAGCCGAAAGGCGTAAGCGTACCGAAAGAACCCGGCGATAAGGGATGCGGGAATTGCGCCAACTTTACAAACAAGGACGTCAACGGGAACGGTTATTGCGAGGCGTTCAAATGCGAACAATCGTGCGGCGTTATGCCGTGCCAAGAGTACAAACCCAAAAATCAATAAAGCGATGAACAAAAGAGAAAAATTTTTGAAAGAGATTGCCGAGGTTATCAACCGTAATTCTTTGGAGGCGCATTTTAACGATACCCCGGATTACATATTGGCGGAAGTAGCAGTTGAAGCAATGGAGAATTTCGCCGAAGCGTCCGCACGGAGGGACAATTGGCACGGGTTCAAAGAAGCCGATAAGCCGGGCGAGGTTGTGCGGAATGAGGATTGCGACAATTGCCCGGTTCGGGGGATTTGCCCGGAGCATAAGAAGCCGGAGGCGTTCGACGTCCCAAAGGAGGTGCGAGCAGTGGCGGAATTTTTCGGCAAGATGTTCCCCGGTTCCAAAGTAGAAATACACCGGGTCGAAGTGCCACGGCGCAACCCACGGGATAAACGCCGGGGAAAGAATAAACGCAACGGGAAAGGAGGGCGCAATATATGAAACCCGTTGAATTTCCCGGCGTAAATGTGGTTTTTGCAAAAGACCAACCGGAATACGTACCATTGCCCGCAATGAAAGTACCCGACGACCCGCAAGGATTGATAATAACGAAATGGGAATTATCCCCGGACGAATTGAAGCGAATACAAGAAACGGGGACAATTCATTTATCCGTACTAACGTTTAATCAGCCATTGCAACCCGTGTTACTGACGGTCGATTTGCCGACCGAATAAGAGAGCGCAAGCCCCGGAAAACAAAGCCGGGGTTTTGCCGTTTATATGTGAGAGAGAACAAACGGTTGGCAATGCGGCGAAAAAGCCGTAAATTTGCCCCGTGGTTAAAAGATAACCGCCGAGATATACAAAGTATCGGATAAGACAATAAAGCCTCTTAAAATGGAAATCCCCCGCAAATAACTTGCAATCGAAAAACATTTGGTACCTTTGCAAAAAAAAGATATGGAAGTTTGGAAAGATATACCCGGTTTTGAGAATTACCAAATATCCAATTATGGTAATGTAAAAAGCCTCAATTATGGGAGGACAGGAAAACCCAAGTTGCTAAAACCAACTGTAAGCGGAAAAGGTTATTTGCAAGTAAGGTTATCGAAGTCCGGTAAACCAAATGCGTTGTTGGTTCATAGATTGGTTGCAATGGCATTTGTTCAAAATCCAAATAACCGGAAACAAATAAATCATAAGGACGAAAACAAGTTCGATAATAATGCCGATAATTTGGAATGGTGCGATAATCAGTATAACAATACATATAACGGCAAACATAATAAAATTGCCAAACCTGTAATACAACGTTCAAAAGCCGGAAACGAAATTGCCCGGTATAAATCTATAAGGGAAGCGGAAAGAAAAACGGGAATACAAAATATAACAATTACCCGATGTTGTAAAGGAGTGTATAAAACGGCGGGCGGGTATGTGTGGGAATACGATTTGACGATTAAGGAGGTTTGACGATGAAAAAGAGAAAGAAGCCATTAGGCTACAACAAACGTTCCGAGGAACAACGAATTTATGACATTCGGTTTTGTGCCGATTTATTTTTGCGTGGTTATTCGTACCGGGAAATTGCGGACGCATTGAACCGGGATTTGTCCGCCCGTGGAATGGGTTATACAATAACCTTTCAAATGGTTTATTACGATTTGCAACAATGCCTTATCGAATGGAAGCGGGAACGGTTGGATACAATCGACGAATATGTTACGCAGGAATTGCGCAAGTTGGATAAAATGGAGCAACAAGCGTGGGAGGCGTGGGAGGTATCCAAAACCGGAAAGCAGCGCACCAAAGAGAAAACCAACCGGGGGCGTCCTATCAAAACGGATGCGACCGACGGCGACCCGGAATATTACGGGTATGACGAAACGACCGTTGAAACGTCGGCGGGCAATCCCCGGTTTTTGGACTTGCTGTTGAACATTCAACAACGCCGGGCAAAGATGTTGGGATTTGATGCACCCGTTAAAATCGAGATACCCGGATACAACGCCGGGACGGACGACGATAAACCGAAATACGATGTTAAGGCAATCCCGGACGACCTGTTGTTTGCCGTCGCCGACAAATTGCAGTCCGCCGAATTTCAAAAGACAATCGCCGAGAAAGGAGGGGCGCAATAATGGCAAGGCGAATGAATGTTGTTAAACAGGTTGTAACCAAAACGAACCATTATTGCGGGGATTGCGGACACGGTGTTTGGTATTTCGACCATGCGAATTTAGATGTTGCAAATAGATTGCCGATTTGTTGCCGTTGTCCGTTTACCCCGGACCGTTGCCGGATAAGGAGCGAAACGGCGTGTTTGAATTGGATACCGAAAAAGCCCGGCGAATTGATAGTTACACCCGATAAAATTGTACGACCATGAGTAACGAGGAATTATTGAAGATGTACGAGGCAATCAAGGCAGACCCCGGCGAATTGGTGCGAGCCGCCGCCCGTAAACGTCTTATCAACTTTGCCCGGTATATGCAACCGGATTTGGTATTGGAACCGTTTCACGTTGTATATTATACCCTGTTGGATAAGTTTGCGCACGGCAAAATACGAAAGATGATTGTACAACAGCCGCCGCAACATGGCAAATCGGAGGGGTCAAGCCGCAAATTACCCGCATTTATGTTGGGGTTAGACCCCGACCGCAAAATATGTATCGGTTCGTATGCGGCGACAATCGCACGGGATTTTAACCGGGACGTTCAACGAATAATCGACACGCCCCGGTATCGTGAATTATTCCCCGGCACGTACTTAAATGGGTCGAACGTCGTAACAATGTCTAATACCTATTTGCGCAATTCCGATGTTATCGAAATGGTCGGGCATAAGGGGTCGTTGCGTGTCGTCGGTCGTGGCGGTTCGCTGACGTCTAAAACCGTGGACGTTTCGATATTGGACGACGTGTATAAGGATTACGCCGAGGGTAACAGCCCGATAGTACGGGCGGCGGCGTGGAAATGGTACACGACCGTTGTACGCACCCGTTTACACAACGATAGTCAAGAATTGATTGTATTTACCCGTTGGCACGACGACGATTTGATAGGGCGCATTGAAAAGAGCGGCGAAACGATTATTGATGTTAAGTGTTGGGCGGATTTGGAGAACGTAACGCCGGGGGCGTGGGTGCGCATAAACTTTGAGGGATTGAAAACCGGGGAACCGACCGAGATAGACCCACGGGAACCGGGGGCGGCATTATGGGAAAGCCGACACAGTAAGCAAAAGTTGGAAGCGCAAAAGGCATTAGACCCGGTGCAATTTCAATGCCTCTATCAAGGCAACCCCGGTTCCGCCGAGGGTCGATTGTACCAACCTTTCAAAACGTGGGTCGAAAAATCCGATTACGGCACGTACATTCGTTCCGGCGCATACATTGACGTTGCCGATGAGGGCGACGACCTGTTGTTTGCCGCAACGTATGACGTGTATAAGTCCGACAATATGTTTTTCAACGAGAAAACAAAGCGCATGGAGCCGATATTGTTTGCCCTTATTACAGATATGGAAATGACGGACGAAAATACGGACGTTACAACCGTAACCGTCCCGGCGATGATTAACCGTAACGGGACGCAAAAAGCGTGGGTTGAGAGCAACAACGGCGGTGCGGGTTATGAAAAGGTTATTAAAAAGAAAGTCCGGGCGATTACAGACCCGTTTTATCAAGGGGGCAACAAGGAAAGCCGGATAATAACAGCGTCCGCAATGGTTAATCAACATATAATTATGCCGTTCGGTTGGGAAACCCGGTACAAAGCCGTTTACGACCATGTAACCGGATTTTTGCGCAATTTCGGAGCCAACACGCACGATGACCCGGAGGACGGATTGACCGGGATATATGAAAAGGAGATTGCGGACGGCAATATACAGCCATACGCACACGCAAACCGAGGCGTAAGACGACGCAATTAGCAATATTTATGAGATATGCAAGATTATCCGGGAAAAAGTTTATAACTTTGTAACCGAAACAAGGGGGCAAAGGGACAGCCCCGGAGAAAGTAACAATATTTTTAACGTTAAAAACAAAGAAGTATGATTTGTAAATGTCCAGCGGCGGCGTCGTTGCCCGATGTACCCGCAATTACGTGTTCGGAAAGTTTCGGACAGGTTCAAAAAGTGGCTTTTCAACGTCTTATGAAAGACGACGGAAGCAAAAACAGTTTTACGAGTGAAAAAGCGATTACGGCGTTAGCGTCGTGGACGCCCCTGTTATCGGCGTCGGATAGCACGAAAGTAGTTGTTTCGCCGTATATCCAAGCCCCGACCGCCGAGGCGGGAGCCGCCCGCACCTTTGGAGGCGGTAACGAAACGTTGGGAGGCGTCGAAGAAATTATTGGACGTGAACCAACCCCGTTTACCGGAGTTATCCGCAAAGCCCCGCAGAAAGTTATCAAGGCATTAAAGGAAATGCAATGCGAAAGTTGGGGCGACAATTTGGGTATCTACATTTTCGACGAAAACGGCGCAATCGGCGCAATCAAGGGGGATGCCGACGGTACATATTACCCGATACCGATACGTTCGTTGTTTATCGGCGATAAGACGTTGGGCGGATTGGAAGCCCCGGACAGCAACGCAATACAATGGTCGTTTTTGCCGAATTGGTCGGACGATTTGGCGATTGTTGACCCGGCGTTTAACCCGCTTACGGATTTGAAACCCGCACGAGCCTAATGGCGGCGAAAGTTACAAAGGTCGTGTTGGAGTGTCCGACCCTTAACACGACCGAAGAATTTGAGATTAACCACGCCGAACGCCTGTTGCGGATGCCTAACAATGGCGGTTGGCAGTTGCCCGAAAAAACACCTTTTGAATTTAGCAAAGAAAATGGGATTAGATATAAAACGCATACGAAAGGAAATAACGGAACCGAGGAAAAAGGCGACGATAAATAAAGCGGTCATACACCAAAACCGCATTAAATTTCACGCCCAAACCAACGTAACGCCCTTAATGTGTTTACCCACGACCGATTTTTTGGCATGGGTTCAAAATCTTATCCCGCACGATAAATTCAAAATCTTCAAAACATTGTTCCGTTACCCCGTTCGTACCAACGAGGTAACGGGCATTTGTTTTGACAAGTTGAGCCGTATTTTCGACGGTCGTAACCCGGCGTTCAACTATCAATTCCAAAACACGGAACAACGGGACGATTGGGAGTATTACCGCCAAGATGTATTAAAGGAGCCGGAAATTTGGAGTACGAAAGGTTGGGAGTTTTTCAAGACGGAAATAAACAGCGTCTTAATAGTTGATTTGCCCGCCGAGCAAAACCCCGCCGACCGATACCCGACCCCGTATTTTTATTGGCTACCTATCGAAAGCGTTATAACCTTTGAAGCAAACCGGACAACCGGGGTTATGGATTGGATAATTTTCCGCCAACCCGATAAACGTATTGCAGTTATTGACGATGAACGATACCGAGTATTTGCAGAGGACGACGGCGGCAACATAGGCGAATTATTGGTTGATAACCCACACGATTTGCGCTATTGCCCCGCCCGTTTCTTTTGGAATGAACCAATGAATTTGCGAGAACCGGACGTTAAACAATCCCCGCTAACAAAAGAATTGGAGGCGTTGGATTGGTTTTTGTTTTTCCATATATCGAAGCGGCATTTGGATATGTACGGGGCGTACCCGATATATTCCGGTTACGAACAATCGTGCGACTTTACAAACGCCGAAAACGGCGATTATTGCGACGGTGGATTTTTGAAAGACAAACAAGGGTATTACAGGTTAGACCAAGCCGGGTTATTGATGCGTTGCCCAAAGTGCGGCGACAAACGGATTACCGGGGCGGGTTCCTTTGTTGAAATACCGATACCGGACGGGGACAAACAACCCGATTTGCGGAACCCGGTGCAAATGTTGACCGTTGACCGTACAAGTTTGGATTATAACGTTGAGGAAGAAAAGCGATTGCGGGAAAACATTATTACCGCCGTCGTCGGACAAAACGAGGAAGTAACCCAACGGGAGGCATTCAACGAACAACAGGTTAAAGCCGCATTTGAGAGCCAAAGCACGGTATTAAACCGAGTGAAAAAAGGCTTTGAAGCCGCCCAACAGTTCGTCGATGAAACCGTTTGCCGCTTACGATACGGCAATATGTTCGTGTCTGCAAAAGTCAATTACGGCACGGAGTTCTATTTGTACGACGCAAGCGAGTTGCGGAACCGTTACAAGTTGGCCAAGGAAAGCGGCGCAAGTGAGGCAGAATTGGACGCCCTACAAAATCAGATTATCGAAACGGAGTACCGGAACAACCCAACCCAATTGCAACGTATGTTGATATTGGCAGAATTGGAGCCGTACCGCCATTTGACCCGGAACGAGGTATTGGATTTGTACGGGCGTAACTTAATCCCGGAGAATGAATTGCGGATAAAGTTGAATTTCGCTAACTTTGTCCGCAGGTTTGAACGGGAGAATACAAACATTTTGGAGTTTGGAACGCAAATACCATTCGACCAAAAGATTTCAGTAATAACAAGTAAATTTAA
>ERZ779851.378-NODE-378-length-44472-cov-4.922890_pt1 | contig 44472 bp, 41 predicted proteins | sample MGYA00511094_ERZ779851 | MGnify/ENA primary metagenome ERZ779851 (study PRJEB29588, sample SAMEA2155512) | human gut metagenome | biome: human gut; feature: human-associated habitat; material: faeces | place: Denmark | collected 2008/2010 ...
ACCTCCTGTGCGTCCATGTATGTGTCATTTACACTTAAAATTATGCACTCCAGCGTGCCGAGCCGTACTCAACGCCTTTTCTGTACTTTTTTGCGTTCTTGCTTCGGATATACAATATCCCTTTTATTGCCACCGCCGCACCTGCGCCTATCAGCATATCAAGAGGATTGAAAGAGAAAAACGGAGCATGAAACAGCTCCGCAATTCCTTTCATAAGTGCTGATAATTGATTGCCCTCATATACTCTCAAAGCATAGCCCAGCTTATCGCCCATCCAAAAAAATATCACATAAGGCGCATTTGCTATAACCTTTTTCCTGTCAATCGTCATAGTTCAACACCTCTGTCCTTTTCCTTAACCTTTTCACGGTTTCGGTTTTGGTTTTTGCTCTGCTCTTTAAGTTTTGCAATCAGCTTACGCAGGGAGGGCTTATCCCTTTGTTTAAGCCGTTTCTGCGTAAATTCCTTAAATGCCATATTGATAACGTCAACGTCACGGCCTTTGAAGAATACAAGATAACGGGGCGGCTGCTCGCTTGTGTCCTTTTTTAGAGCATAATCTATGTTGTACTTTTTTGCAACACTCTCAAAGGAACGGATATTTCTATCCGTAATCTCTATATTTGAAAGTGCAGCATTTTGTTTCATAAGCTGCCGTATCGTCTGCTTGCCGTGATACATTTTCGGATTTTTGTCCTTTTGGTGCTGCAGGTACATAGAAATAGCTTTTGCAAGAACACGCCCCGTCATTTTTGATGTTGATATGGCAAGGGCTATGGTTTTCTGGTCAACTTCCTCCTGCATAGGCATCAACTCCTTAAAAACTTTTGTGTATAAAAAAAGGCAACCCTTAATGGTTGCCAAAATACAAGAAACTTGTTTCTTTTTATTAAAGCATACTTATAAAAGTAAACTTTTATTTAATCAATCTTGATTTTTGTTTAAAATGTTGCACTTATAAATTTATTGATAATTCAGATAATAATTTTTGAAATTCATCATTACTTTCTTCTGTAAGAAGTTTACAAGATATATTTTTTGAATAATCTATATGATTGATGAATCCAATTTTATCATATTTTCCTATTTCTTCGTTTTTCAAAGTTGTAGTAAAAATTATTTGATTATTTATTTTTTCAAATAGTTCCAATACAGTTCTCTCTTTAGGAGTGGATAAATCCTCAGCTCTAAAGGAATCCATAATTATAGGAAAATCATGTTCCAAGTTGTTCTGTATGGAAAGCAATTTTACCAAGTGGAACATTGTTGATTCACTCCCTGAATATACTTTTCCTTTCTTTGTGAATAACTCGTTGAAATATAAATTACCTTCTGGATTGATTTGTTTGTATAAATTATTCATTTGTGAAACAATTCTACACATTAAAGCATTTCTTTTTTCCTGTATGTCATTTGATGCATGTTCCTTCTGCATAATATTATTCTCATACTGTTCAATTTCATTTTTTATCTCTATCATACGTTTTTCAGCATCAGATGCGTTAAAGACTTCCTGTTTATAAGAAACAATAGATTCTAAAGAAATGTCATCATCCTTTAACAGTTCTTGTAGTTCAATCTGAAAATCTTCTATTTGAGATGAAATCTTGCTAATTTCCTCATCATAAGATGCTATTTTGTCTTCTATTGAACTAATTATCTCATTTCTCATTTCAATCGTTGAAACATCAAAAGTATATCCTAATTTTTTTGAAGATTTGTTTACAGTATTAAATGATATATGATTTGAATTACAGTCCATACACCTTAATTCACCACAATCAATAGAACGATTGAGAGACTTCAATTCCTTTATTGTTGTTGACCATCTTGATTTTCTTGTGGCTGATAAATTTCTGTCTTTTCTTAATTCAGCAATTTTATCTTCTATTTTTTCCATTTTTGCAATTTTGTTTTTAAAAGTCTCTCTATCACTAATTGCGCTAAGATAGTTTGCAGCTGTTTTTTTAGAACTTAAAATTTTATGTTCTTTTTTTAAAAGCCGCTCTTCGTCCTTTAACTCACTAACACGTTTTTTGATTTTTTCAATTTCTTTTTCATCAAATACTAAACCACTTAAATTGCAGAAATCATAAATCATATTTATAAAATCTTCTTTGTTGTAATATCCATTATTTGATATGTTTGAAGTGTTTTTGTTATCTTGCCCAACAAAAAATAGTTGAAAAAACAAAACTGGGTCAGCAATAACTGAATTTTGTTTTTTTATTATTAAAGGTAGCCTAAATAAATTTTTTGTCCAATATCTTTTAAGTTCACCCACACTATCAAAAAACATCTGTGTTTTGTGCGTTTTTAGAATGAAACTATCATTATATCTACAGATACAATAAATATCTCCTTTAATTGAAAACTCCACATAATGATAGTATTCTTTACAATTAAAAGTTTCAGGAAACATAGGCTCATTTCCAAGTGCATACATCAAAGACTGAATAACAATAGTTTTACCTCGATTATTGTCATCACTTGATATAATATTAAATCCATCCACTAAACGATTCTCAATAAAAGATTCGGATTTATTTCCAATCGCAATTTTATGTATAATCATTTTTGAATACCGTCCTTCACTACAGCAATAAAATATTTAATTGATAAAGTATCAAAATCCGGTGATTGTTCTATTAAGCCACTATCCACTTTATTATATATATTCTGAACATCATCTTTAGGATTGTTTACAATCAGTGTATATACACATTCAAATATAGACCAAAAAGATTCTGCAGCATTTTTATTAAAAAGGGCTCTACATAAAGTTTGTTTGCACTCATCCAATACATCAGAAAGTCTTTCTGGAGGACATTGTTTCTGAATAGGCATAAATGAAATCGGTACTCCATTTCCAACAGGATCTCTACTTATAATACGCTGTAATGTAAGTAATTTTATTTCATTAGTTGACAAATGTCGATAATAATTTAATGCCTCGTCCGAGGTCTCAATCGTAATGCCTTCAACCATTGAAATATTTTTCTTATCTGATTGTTTGTCACGAATTTCATTAAATATTGCATCTAAAATTCTATCTTCCGGTATTATATTAGGATGATTCTTTATTATAGCTTTTACATACTCTCTTGGTTTTTTATCATCTATTACAAATACAACATTATTTAAAAATTCATTGATAGCTTTGCTATTAAGTAATGTATTGTCAATATATGTTTTTTTTGCAGCCTCATCTTTTAATCCATTAATAAGGCTATATAAAGCATTCTCAGTTACATTGCTTATATCAAAGACATTTTGAGCGTTATCTTTTCTGAAGGTCTCGCTCACTCCGCCAATAAATAAAATGTAACTGTCAAATTTTATTGAACTAATAAAATTCTTAAACAATGTAACCAACTCTCTTCCAATTGTTTTAGGAGAATTGTTGGTACTTGCTTTTGATTGCAAATCCCAAAGTTTTGATGAAGATTTATTCATACCAGTCAAATCATTAAAAAAATCAACAATAAAATAATAAATTTCATTGCTATCATCCCTGAAATTCATTAGATATAATAGAGCTTTTGTTTCCATATCAGCTCCCGATTTACGCAGTTTTTCTGATGATTGAATGGTATATGACATAGAGTTGCCCCCTTTTTAGGTCTATGTAGTAATTTTTATAATTATATCACAAAATGCACCAGAAAGCAATCGTTTCCGACTGCTTTCTGCTTTTTGCACAAAGATTTATCTACACCAAACCTCACTGACAGAGCTGTTTGCCGCCCTATGGTCGTTGCAGGCTTCTTCAATATCATAAAACGCCCAATAGCTGTTGTTCTTCAAATCGGTAAACTTATTCAGCGAGGAAAGATTTTTATTGATATATTCTTTGTCGGCGTTTCTGCCAGTTGCACGGTTTACAACGGTTACAACCTCTGCACGGGTGATATTTATATCTGGCTTAAATGTTCCGTCCGCATAGCCGTTTAACCATTTTTCACTTGTAGCATAGGAAATATCCTTAACAGCCCAATGTCCTCCGTTGATGTCGGTATATCTTGTTGTATCAGATACGGCATTTATATCTTCAAACAAATCATAGAAGCGTACTGTCATAGCCGCAAATTCAGATCTTGTAACGCTGTTGTCGGGACGGAATGTGTTATCGTTATAACCCTTGATGATACCGTACTTTTCAAGATATGAAACATAGCCTGCGTACCACTCGTTTTGGGATATATCCGAAAAACTTGTTTTTGTGCCTGAAATATTTTCGCCCTTTTTCTCGGAAATAAGCCTTGCGAAAATAGCCGCAGCTTCGGCTCTTGACATATTGCTGTCGGGACGGAACGTTCCGTCATCATAGCCTACGATATATGCCTTATGCTCCTTGGACGGAAGAACAAGCACGCCGTTTTTATCGGTTGTGCCGCTGACCTCGTTTTTATTCTTATCTTTGAGTGTTACGAAAGTGTCAGTCTTTGCATTTCCTTTGGTATCGGTTACAGTAACGGTATAATAATTTCCGACGTCAAGTGTTTTGCCTGTCGGGAGTGTAATTGTAACATTGCCCTTGCTGTCAACACTCTTTGAAAAGCCTGTTACTGCTTTGCTGTCTTTGTCGGTAATTTTGATATTGACGAAAGAATTATAGCTGATTCCACCGCCGCCACCGCCTGAGCTGCCGCCTGATGAAGAACCGCCGCCACCGCCGGAGGATTTAACGGGCAAAATTACATTGCCGCTGCTGTTGGTCGTTCCTGTGCCGGAAGTGTTGTTTTTATCGGTAATTGTTACCGATACACCTGAAACAGCTTTGCCGTCCTTATCATTAACGGTTACGGTCGTCTGATTAGCGGCTGTCAGAGTATGAGTTTCGGGAAGCGTTACATAAACCTTTCCGTCCTTGATTGTAACAAAGGCGTTTGCGATAATACCCTTTGTATCATTCACCGATACTATATATGTTACGGTTTCAATTTCGCCGGGCTTATCTTCTATGCCGTCGCCGTCCGTGTCCTCACCCTTGCCGGGCTTTTCCTCTGTAATATCCGAATTGCCGTTATCGTCCGTTATATCATCAGAAAGAGGGGGAATAACGATTTTACCGTCTTTGTCGGTTTTACCGCTTACGGATTTAGGCTCAATATCAGTTTTCGGAAGTTCCGAAACAGTTACCGTCATATCTGTAACAGGAGTTTTGTCTGCCTTATTCAGAACGGTTACGGTAATTCTGTTTGCGTAATCAATCAAGGTATCTGCTGGAAGAAGTACGGAAATGGTGTTATCGTCATTTAGAGTAACAAAAGCGTTCTCAATCTTTCTGCTTTCATCATTCACAAAAACAGTATATCCCTTAACATTCACCTTGCCGTCTTTATCGGTATAGCCGGAATTTACCGGCGGTACAGTCAGCTTGCCGTACATATCGGTAACACCTTTTTCGATATAGTCCTTGTCGGCAATAACAATTACGGAAACATCTTTTTGGGGGTCGCCGTTTTGGTTTGTTATAGTGATAATTACAGGACTGTCCTGCGTAAGAATTAAGCCGTCCGGCAGGTCAACCACAACATTATTGCTTTCACCGATTTTTACATCACAGTTTGGAATGATAACATTGTATTTATCGGTTACGGAAACAACATAGGTGTCTTTTATCCCATCGTTTTCATTTCCGATAGTGCCGTTGCCGCTGCCCGTGTTGCTCTGATTGTTCGGCACTTTAAGCTGTCCGTTTGCGTCTGTTGTGCCCGTAGCGGTATTGCCGTTTTTGTCCTCAATAAAGATATTTAAGTTGTCCGCCGGCTTCTGCGTATCTGTATAAAATGCCGTTACGGTTGTCTGATCGGCAAAGTCTAACAGCCTGCCGTGCGGTAATCTGATTGAGATTTTGTCCTCAATATCAATCGTGATTTCCGAATTGAAAACAGGCTTCCCGGCCTTGTCGGTAAGAATGATACTGAAATCGCCTATTTCGGCATTGCCGTCCTCGTCGGTACGGTCTGTGTCAATGAGCTGCGCAATATCCTCGCTTTGCAAGGTTTCGCCGCAGACTGTACATTCAATATGCTTGCTGCCGCCGTGCTCAATGGTTGCCGGAATATCAATTATCCAATCGGACGGGGTGTGTCCTTTCGGCTCCTTGTACTCGGCTTTGTAAGTATCGCCGCAGTTTACGCACACAAATGTTGTAAATCCCAATGCTGTACAAGTTGGAGCAGTAATTGTCTTTTCGTAAGCGTGCGGAATTTTGTCGGTGTAATCTGCTGTGTATGTATCAGCGCAGTTTTTACATTCATAAACCGTAAATCCCATTTCCGTACAAGTGGGAGCAGTTATATTCTTGTTATAGTCGTGAGGTATTTTATCTGTGTAATTACCCTTGTATTCATCGCCGCAATCCTCGCACCTGAATATGGAATAACCCATTTCGGTACAAGTCGGAGCAATCACTGTTTCCTTGTAATGGTGGTTTTCACTTTCGGTAATATCGCCGATATATTCCTTTCCGCAGTCCGGGCAGGTGTAAACAGTATAGCCGTGTTCAGTGCAAGTCGGAGAGATAACCTCTTTGTTGTAGTTATGCTCCGTTTTATCGGTATAATCGCTTGTGTAGCTGTCGCCGCAGTCGGCACAAGTGTAAACAGTAAATCCAAACTCCGAACAGGTCGGCTTTGTAACTTCCGTCTTGTAATTATGCGGAATTTTGTCCGTGTAGTCAGCGTCAAATTCATCATCACAGTTTATACAAGCATAATGCGTATGTCCCATTTCGGTACAAGTAGGATTGATTACGGTTTTTATATATTGGTGGTCTGCTTTATCCGTATAATCACCTGTGTATGTATCGCCGCAATCGGAACATTTGTAAACGGTATATCCCATAGCTGTGCAGGTCGGTTCAATAACCGTACTGTCATAGTGATGTCCCGTCGGAAGTTCTAAAACTGTTCCGCAAACCTCGCAGATTTGCGGTTCGGTGCAAGTCGCAGCAGACCCCGGTGTGTGTCCTTTTGCGCTGTCTGCCTTAATCATTTTTTCATCACAATTCAGACAGTTATATTCAATTACACCGTCCGCTGTACAGGTAGAGGAAATAACATTATGCCCCTCGTCCCAATGATGTCCCGTCGGCTCTGTGTAGTCCGAAACATAGCTGCTGCCGCACATTGTACAGGTTGAAGTTGTATAACCCTTGTCGGTACAAGTCGGCTCTTTTGTAATACGCTCATAGGAATGAGCAATTAAGGGTGTAATATCCGTGATAAAGCTGTCGCCGCATACCTCGCAGATATGCTCTGTATAACCTACATTCCTACAAGTCGGATTGTGCTTTTCGGTATCGTATTTATGTTCGCCTTTCGGAGTGGTTTCCTGATAGAAATCTCCGCAGTTTTTACAAAGGCTTAAAACCAAGCCGCCCTGCGTACAGTCTGCGTCTCTTATAGTTATATCCTCATAATCGTGTCCTTTTGCGGGAGTGTAGTTTCTCTTTTCAAGACTTCCGCAGCCGTCGCACTGCCAGCGTTCATAGCCTAAATTCTCACAGGAGGCAGGAACGGTTTCAAGGTATCTGAAATCGTGCTCATGCGCCGGAGGAATAATGATAATTGTATCGCCGTCATTTTCCGTTTCTTTGGAATTATCATTAAGAAGCCATACATAGCTGACACCGTTTTCCGTCATATCCTCGCCGGAATAAGAATATGTAATCTTGTAGTAAACCGTATAATATCCCGGCTGTGTGTAATTGGGAGCAGATGTCTTTGTACAGTTATCCGCAGATGTGCCGTAGCGAATACTCGTTTTGACGCCGCTGTCCGATAGGTCAGAAACGGTTACGGTATGCGCTTCGCCGTCCGCCGTTCCGTAGTATGAAGCAATAACGGATTTTGCGGTTACATACTCGCTTGTTTCATATCCGCAGTCGCCGCATTTTTCGGATATGTAGAAACGGTTGTTTCCGACTTGTCCGTCAATCAGCTCGGTAAAATCGTGGGACTCTCTTTTTTCGCTTGCTCTTGCAAATGTACCTTTGCAGAACTGACAATACTGTCCCTTTTTGAGCGTGGTTGTATGATATGACTTGTTATACGGCTCATAAGTGGTATTGTCAAAGTCTATAAAGAAGTTATGGTCGCAGGCGTTCAGACTGTAAACATTCTTGTTGAAGTTATATGCGTCCAAGCCGTCAACCGCATTTATTGTCCCACAGAGCTGGCAAACACTTTTTGTCCAATGATTGCCCGTATAGTATGCGTTTACTCCGGGTGTGCCGTCGTCAAGGTTTCCGATTTCTGTACCGTCTGCATTTCTGCCGTCGGAAAACCATACGCCGTGATTTTTTGCAGTTTCTCCCGTTCTTGTGTATTCGGGAACACGATAGGTAAGTACCGTAGTTTCCTTTTTGCAGACAGGACACCAGCACGTTTCAAAAGTGGTAGTAGCGTTCATATCCAGCTCGTTAGTTCGTCCGTTTGAACTAAGCCAGTTATCGGCAGGATCGACATATTCGTTAGATTGTGCCGCATAAGTGATTGCGGGTGCAGCACTTAAAAGCATAGTCAGGGCAAGAAGTCCTGACAAAATAGATTTTGCCTTGTTTCTGAATTTCATTTTTGAATTATCCTCCTTGTAAAATTTTGTGTTTTTGTTTTGGGGAGCAGAATATCTTTCAGGGCGGTCTGTATTTTTTGTATATGGATTTTATCATATCAGCCGCCGTAAAAATCGTAATTTACCTTTGACGTGTAAAAGCTGTCAATGGTAGAGGGAGCATTAAACAGCGCCGCAAGCATATATTTCTTGATATTGCGGACGTCTGTTGTATTCGATTTCATACAGTCTATGACATACTCTATATGTTCGGCATTTAATTTCAGCAACTTTGATTTTACAACGGCGGACGGAAATGTATCGCCGGCTATTGTAAGGTACTGCTTTGAGGTGCATGCCGTTTCTGTCAGCAGGTCAACAATTTCATCAAGCATTGAAATGTCAGATTTGAGCTTTATACTTAAAACATCATACTCGATATTTTCCTTGATTACACTTCTGTATGCTGTCATCTCATCATATCCAATCCCATCCGCGCCCTGTCTGTTTTGTTTCTGCTCCGGTTCCTTTGGATAGGATTTGATTTGATAAGTAGTTGATACATCAGTATTTAATTCTTTTTTATTTAATATATTAGTATTTAATTGTGCGGTGTTTTCCAAGATAGGTTGAGCCTGTTCTGGTTTTTCTAAAACTGGATTTTCCTGTTTAGGTTTTTCCTGTTCTGGTAAAACCGTTTTCGGCTGCTCTAAAATGGTGTATTCGATTTCTTTAAGCTGTCCTTTTTCATTTCTTGTTCGTTCACGGATAATATATCCGTGGCGTTCCAGCTCGTTCACCGTAGAACAAATACTGTCTATTCCATCTTTGCAGATTGCAGCTAAACCTTTTGTGGTATAGTCCCAGTTATCAGGTAGGGACAGCATAAGGGATAAAAGTCCTTTTGCTTTTAAGGATAGTGCTGTGTTTCTTAAATGATGATTGCTCATCACGGTGTAATCACGAGTTTTGTTTATTCTGAAAACTGCCATACAAAAATCCTCCTTTCACTTGTTTTGAAAAGTGGAACGATAGAAGCTGTTTTTGAGGGTATTTAATATCTTTTCCTTACTATAACGAAAACAAGGCTTAAATAGCCCTGTTTTACTTGTCTAAAAACTTTCTATTGTTCCACAAAAGGGTATAAAAAACAGCGTTAGGATTTTTCCTTTACGCTGTCGGGTGGGTTATTCGATTTTTCAATAGGTTTATACATTGTGCAGCTCGTTCCGTTATGGCAATGTATGTACGGGCAAAACGGATTTCTGCTGTCAAGTAAATATGTGTCCTGTCCTGTTTTGCAGGTAGGGCATAGTTGGTTTTTATTCATTTTCAAAATCCTTTCCGATTATTGACTTTTAGAAAGATATATGTTATAATAATAACAATAACAAAAGGACAAAAAAACACGATATAATCATCGTGAAATATGCACTATATAAAAATGTATTTATGTGGTGGAAATTTCAGAAATAATGGCGGTATTGCAATCATTCTATACCGTTGTCCAAAATCTGTATTTAGGTAAATCTGTTGTTCTCCGCCAAAAGGCAACCTGTTTAGGTTGTCTTTTTACTTTTTGCTTTGAACTCGAGCGCCGGGAACCGGCGGGAGTAAGGACGCCGAGCGCGCCCGGTGGGCGATGAAGCGAGGGCGTCCGCCAGTCTGCGGTCGAAATTTTAAGGCGGAAGCCGAAGAAAAATTTCGGGAACCGCCTGCCCGAGCGGCTTTGCCGGGAAAATCTCTCCTTCTCCGCCAAAAGGCAACCGCACCGTTGAGCGAAAACAGCTCAACGGTGCGGTTTTTCGTTTACTTATAGTTTCTTGAAATTACTTAAAAATACTCGAGTAAAGTTGTCAAAAAGTTGTCAGATTTTCGAACTGGCTCTTTTTACTCTCCTATTCCTCCAAAAACTCGCAGCCGTCGCAGTAGTTCGGTGCGCCTTAGGAGCACTCTATGTCCGCGGTGCAGTTTGCCAGGCTATTCTCGCAGATCGCGTTTGCAAGCTCGGTGAGCGCTTCCTCGATATCCTCCGAAAGAACGCCGCTGTTGATAAGCTTGTAAAGGAGCTCTTTCGCCTCTTTTCTCGACACCTTTCTCACCCCCTCAGCTTTTTGTGGTAGCGATCCAGTAGCGCCCTTATATATTCCGGCTTCGGTATGGCGGAGCCCGAGAGGAAAGCGCGCCAGTTTACGGCGTTCTCGGCGGTGATTATCCCGTCGGCGAGGAGGTTGTCCACCGTCCCGTCCTTATCCTCATATGCCGGGCGTGCGAATCCGCGGACGGCTGACCTTTTTCGGATGCGGAGCATTACGGCCCCGCCGTTGTCGTCGTTTGTCAGCGCCGTGTTGCCCTCGACGGTCGTTATGTTCCCGTCCGCATTAACACTTGCGACGATGCCGATGTGGCTTGCAACGCCCTTGCCGGAAAAATCAAAGAGCGCCAGATCGCCCGCCTTCGGCTCAAAAGACCACTGCCCTTTTTTGCGGTAGTATGTCTCGATCGCCGGGCAGTACGCCGTCTTTTTTCCGCCGAAGAAGAGCTTATCTGCCCCGACGGAGTGAAAAACCCACCAGACGAACGCACAGCACCACGGGTAGTCCGCGCCCGAGACCTCGCGCCCGTAGTACGCCGTGTTGTACTTGACGCGGTTTGAGTTTGCCGGGCTCTCCTTAACGCCAATCTCCGCCCGTGCCGCGGAGACGATCCTCTCCGCCGTCATGTCCTGCCACCGGGTTTACTGTATGTAAGTGCACGTTCTGAGTCGGAAAGCCCCTTTGTCGTCGGGTCGACAAGCGTATTATAAAGGCTCGCCGCGATTGCCACGACGATAACGGGGTTGTTTACCGCCTCGCGGATGATCTCCCAAAGGCGCGCCCAGCTCGTCACACTCTGCCACTCGATACCGAGCGCGGTGAGTATCGGTGCGATTATTGCAACGGCCACGCTCCACCAGAACACCGGGTTTTTGAATCTGACTTTCCAATTGATCTTCATAAAATCCCCCTTTACATATGCGCCTGAAGGTTCAGGTGCTTTTCTATTTTGCCGATGGCCTCGGTGACAGGGCCGTTACAGCCCTGCTCCTTGAGCCCCTTTAAGCATGCCAGAACGCCGTAGGTCAAAAGCGTCTGCTCCTCTTTGAGGCGGCAGATCTCTTTTGTCTGTTTTTTCTGCTCGTCGATCCAGTGAACGAGCTTGTATATGGCCGTGGCGATGCCTGCGGCGGCTGTCAAAACCGCCGCCGTTTTGATTATCATGTCAGCGTTCAAGCTCTTCCACCCTCTTTTCAAGCTTTAATATCTTATCATTATATGTCTTGCCGCTCCCGACCGAGCGGAGAACCCCCGTCATTTCACTTTCTCCTCAAGTGCTGAAAGGCGCGAGAGGATCGAGGCAAGATCGTCCATAAAGTCGCCGTTCGAGCCTGACGGAATGGCCGCGCCGAGTCTCCCGATCCTGTAATAATTGTCGCCGCCGAGATTAATGTCAACGCCGGTCGTGTCCACCGCCACGCCGTTCCCGGCGGCCGAGTATATCCCGACGCCGGTCGACCCGAAGACGATCTTAAGCTCGTCAAACGACGAGCCGACCGGGTGTATCTCTCTTTCGACCGCGACCTTGCCGTCCGACACCTCAAAGACGTTTTTGCGCTTCGAGGCCGTGCCGCCGCCGACCGCGAAGAGCGCCTTTGATTCGTTGTCGTTGAACCTGCCGAGGGCGAACTGCCCCTTTGTGCCGACGACCGTTCCCTCGCCGAACGCGGCGGAGTTTTCGGCCGCCGCATAGCACCCTTTGCCGAACGTGAACGCGTTTTTCGCCTGCGACTGCGAGTTCTCTCCCCCGGTGAAGCTGTTTTCCGCCTTGGGTGTGCTTGCCGTGTGCGAGCCCGTGACGAACGAGTTTTCACCCGCCGCCTCGGTGTAGTTTCCGATCGCGGCGGAGCATTTCGCCCTAGCCTTCGCCATGTTGCCGTGCGCGAACGACTCTGCGGCCTCCGCGTCCGAATAGCTTCCTGTCGCGACGGCGTTGTCCGCCCCGGCGAAACAACCCGTGCCGTGCGCAAGTGTGCCCTTGCCGTTTGCGAAGGTGTTGACGCCTCCCGCCTTTGCACCGTGCCCGATTGCTGCAAGGAACTGCCGAAACACGCTCTTGTTTTCCGTGCCGTCCGACTTCTTCGCCGTGCCGTGCCAGAGGGCGTAAATGCGCTCGGAAATGCGTTTTGCGCGCCCTGCCTCGTCCTCACCGGTCCGGCAGTCCCAGTCGATCGCGGTCTCGGTGCCGTCCGTACCCAAAACGGTCGTATCGTTTATATTGCCGTTGAACGCGGACTGCCCCGACGCATTTGACGAACAGCCGAATGCGATGACCCCACGGCCCTGCGCAAACGCGCCCGAGCCGGAGGCAACGGATTTTTTTCCGCCTGCGTGGGCGTTGGTCTCATATACCTCGTTCGAGCTGTTCTCGGCGTGCCCGGCATAGCCGCCGGCGGTGTTGCCCTCGCCCTCCAAGTGGTTGGCCTTTAAGGCGTAGGCGCTGTGCGCCTTTTTCACGGTATTGCCCGAGCCCTCCAGGTGGTTGTTTTTTGCCGATTCGTCGGTGACTGTGTGGCTTGACGCGTCGTTAAAAAGCTCGTTGTTTTCGCCATTTAAGCTCGTCGCGATGCCGTCTCCCCTGTCTCCTTTATCACCCTTGTCGCCTTTGTCACCCTTCTCGCCCTTAAGCGAAGCGAGCCAGTCGTCCTCCGTGCCGGCATAGCCGTGGCTGACGGCGATTCCGTATGCCGAAAGGTACATTCCCGAGACGAGCTCCTCGCCCTCCCTGTGCGTGCGGACGTACCACTTGGCGTATGTGTCGAGGCTCTCGTTAAATAGCGCCATGTCGTTGTTATACGCGGCGTATTCCTTGTTTGAAAAGTCGATCATCGCCTGAAGGTATAAGACATATATCTTGTCGTCACCCGGTGCGAGGGTCAGCCGGTCGTTTTTATGCGCCTCGTAAGGGAAAAGATCCTGAATCTCGCCGGGCGCGAGGCAGTGAATTTCCGATAAAACGGTGTGCTCCGCCTCGGAGACCCAGCTTGCCTTAATGTCGTTCGAAAAGGCGTTCGGGTTCAGCTCGTCGGCCAGAGCGATTATTTCTTTAAGTGTTTTATTCATTTTTTTCTCCTTTCTTAGGCCGGGTCGCGGCCGACCCATCAATGGTTTTTATCGGCGGATTTTCCCTGATACTGCGCAAACTCACTTGATAATACTGACGCCTTTCGAGGACGACAAGCCGAAAAGGACAAAAATTATCCGGTATAAGGCATTGAGGGGGCGACTGCGGCCCGGCCAAGGGACCATAACATATTCTACATTCAATCAGTCACCTAAAAAAGTCCGTATACGGCAAAAGGGCGGACGGCTCTTAAAGCTGTCCGCCCTCTGTTTTTTACGCCTGCTCTCCCTCGCGCGCGATAGCCTCGGCGCGTTCTCTGACTCTCTCTTTTTCGGTGAAAGACCTGTCGATGACCTCGGCGTACTTTCTCTTGATCTTCACGCTCTTACCGCACGGAACGTATATCGCCGTGCCGTTCACCGAACAGAAAATCGTTTTGTCGCCGTGCTCCGATTCTCTCATGTATCTTCTCTCGACAACCTCCTCGGGATCGGGGGCTAAGATTTTTTCTTCTTTCTTCTCTGCCATAATGCTGTTCCTCCTTAATTTGCGTCCGAGTTAAACGATGAGCATGTCTCGACCCTCACCATATACTCGTCTACCAGGATTTTTGTCGTAAGCAGCGCCTTCCAGCCTATGGTCGAACGCTGATCGAGCGGGTCTGCCGTGCCGGCCGACCCCAGCTGCTTTATGATCGTGCGAAGGTTATTGCCTTCGATCTCCGTCGTGCCGTATGCGTTAGCGCCGAGGACGATCGTTCCGTAAACGGCTCTTCCGTCCTTTCCTCCGTCGGTCGTGCCCTTCCAGATCTTTGCCTCTGTGGACTCGACGAATCTCACGCCGGCGACACAGCCGATCTCGCCCTTGTAGAGCTTCTCGACGTTTCCGGAAGTGTATTTATTCATCTCTTTCCACTCCGGGTCGCTCATAAGGTCGTATGCAGTGTCGGGGTGTACGATCGCAGCGAAATATCCGTCGATCGGCTTTGCGTTCTGTTTGCGGAGTGCGCGGACCGCCTTTTTTATAACGTCTACCGTGAGGTAGTTGTTCCCCGTAGCCGCGCCGCCTATGAGTGCTGCTCTCGATGATACGCTTCCGTCGGCATACTGAACGTTTGTCCCGGTCATAACGACGTCGCGGACGAGTGTGTCCACTGTGCGGCCTGCCTGGTCGCCTATCAGGTCGACCGTTTCGATCATGACGGGGTCGATCGCAGTTAGATCCAGAAGATCGGTAATGCGGACAAATCCGCCGTACCGGCCTACCGTCGCCGATGCAATGTTGAGCGCCTGACCGTCGGGGGTCACGCCCCCGGTCAAGGGAGTGGTTGCCTTGGCAAGAGGCTTGAACCCTCTGAATTCAATCGTCTTTTCGCCGTTTTTCGGAATGTTTCTTTTCTGTGCAAACTGCGAATAGACAAGGTTCGGACCTGCCATCTTTATAAGCTCCTTGTCATAAAATGTTTTGTTCTCGGCGGAAAGATTATTTCCCGTCGACGCCGATGTGGTCTTATTGGTGACATCGGTAAAAAGCTGTAAGTTGAATTTTTCCACAATGTATTCCTCCTTTTGATCCCCGTCTTTCCGGGTTGTCATGCGCCGTCTTTCCGGCTTGTAGCTTAATTTTATCACGTCCGTTTTTTAAAAAAAGGTACGTATACGTCGTTTTTAAAAATTTTTTTGCATAAAAACGGCGCTGACTAAAAATCAGCGCCGTTTTTCATTTGTTAATCTATTTTCTTACCGATGCAATTTTTTCGCTTATCGAATTTTCTATAAAACGATTCAGCGATATATGCTCGGCCTGTGCCAGGAGTGCCGCCTGTCTGTGCACTTCAGGAGAAATCCTTACGTTAAGGCATCCCTTATAACTTTTCAGCGGTTCAATATTTTTTTCTCTGCACATGTCTACGTAATCGTCTACCGCCTCACGGAAATCATCCTTTAACTCATCAATACTTTTCCCCTCGTACGAAACAAGTCCGTTTATTCCTATGAGTTTTCCGAAGAGTACATCGTCTTCAGGAGAATACTCAACTGTTCCGCTAAAGCCCTTATCTCCCTTTTGTCAAGCCGTTATTTCAAAAAATACTCATAGCGGCCTATGGGCTTATCGTCCGACAAAGGATCGTATATCGAAAGCTTTGTCTCTCCTCTCGTCCTCTCCGGCTTCATCGGGTTTGCCATACACATATAGCGCACCTCGTCCGCAATGTGATCCTCTCCGGTCGTGTCCAAGTCCTCGACCTTTGACGATATGTAATACTTGCTTTTACCGGCTCCGCCGACCGCAGCCGAGAGTGACGTTTCCTTGTCTCCGAGCGCCGAGGCATAGAGCTTTCCCTCTTCACAGCCCCAGAGCCTGCCGGATGCATTTTTTAATACTGATATTTTTTTCTTTTTATGATAATAAACAATGTGCTGACGATGAATGCGCCGGACTCGGCGAACGTGAGCGCCCACCATATCCCGTCGATACCGCCGAAAAGAGCCGGCAAAAGCAGCACTGCGGCAACCTGGAAAACGCAGGTTCTCAAAAACGAGATCGCCGCGGAGACCGCACCGTTCGACAGAGCGGTAAAAAAAGATGAAGCGAAAATATTGAATCCGGCAAGCACGAACGAAAACGCGAATATATAAAACGCGTGCTCCGTGACTCTTAAAAGCTCGGCGTCATATCCGACGAAAAATTGAGATAACGGCGACGCCAAAAGCCAAGCCAAACCCATCATCGCGATTCCGGATGAGAGCATCAGAACAGTGCTCTTGCGTCTTAAGCTCTTAAGCTCCGAACGGTCTGCCGCACCGTAATGATAGCCTATTACCGGTGCCGTGCCGATCGCATAACCGATGAACACGGCTGCGAAGATCATCTGTGTGTACATCAGCACTCCGTATGCGGAGATGCCGTTCTCCCCGGCGAGCATCATCAGCCGCGCATTATATAACATTCCCACGAGCGACGCGGAAATATTGGACAAAAGCTCAGACGCGCCGTTTGCGCAGGACGATAAAAGCGGACGAAGCTCCATCTTTGTCTTGGTGAATTTAAGCAGGCTCGGGTTTTCCCTCATAAAATAGAACACAGGAAGCACTCCGCCGACCACCTGGCCGATGACAGAGGCCGCGGCCGCACCTGCAACTCCAAAGTCAAGCACCGCAATAAACAGCCGGTCAAGCACGATGTTGCAAATTCCGGCAACCGTGGTCGCAATAAATCCCAGCTGGGGTTTTCCGGCGGTCACAAAAAAGCTCTGGAAGAAAAACTGGAGCATGAATGCGAAGTTGAACGACGCCATAATTCCTCCGTACCACTTACAATAAGGAAGCATTTCCTCCGTTGCCCCCAAAAAACGTGCTATCGGGCCGATAAAAACCGCGCCCAGAACCGAAAGGAAAACGCCCGAGATCAGCGTCAGGTAAAAAAGCATCGTGAAATAACGGTTTGCCTCATCGGCTTTCCCCTCGCCCATCGTGCGCGAAACCAGTGCGCTGCCGCCGGTTCCGATCATAAACCCGAAGCAGCCGATTATCATCAGGAACGGCCAGATTAAATTAACGCCGGCAAACGCCGTTTTGCCGACATAGTTTGACACAAAAAATCCGTCCACTATCCCATAGACAGACGTGAATATCATCATCGCTATCGTCGGCAGGCAAAAGCGAACCAGCTTTCCGTAGGTAAAGTGTTCGGATAATTGAATTTTCATAAATCTTCCTCACATAAAGCATAGTGGTCACCATTGTAACACACCTTTATGCAAATGTCAATCGAGATATTCTTTAAGCTTTTCAAGCTGTGCGGTCATGTCCGAAACACCGAGCTTATATATATCGGCGAGACGTTTGGAGTCGCGCTCCACGATGTTCGTCACTATTCTTTCACTCGGGCGGATGACAAAAATGGCTCCCTCCTTCTCGAGGCGTGCAATCTCTTCCGTCTCCGCGTTATACATTTCGTGGCGCACGGCAACGGCATTCACAAATTCCGGATAATCCTTGAACCGTCTTTTCAGAAACGGCAAAAATTCGTTGGGCCCTTTTTTATAGCCAAGAGGCTGTGTCAGCACCGCGATGTTTTTTTTATATCCGTATGAGACGGCGCGCCGAAAAGGAATCGAGTCGGCAATGCCGCCGTCAAGATATTTCCTGCCGCCGAGCACGACCGGGCGCGATGCAACCGGGACTGCGGCGGAGGCGCGCATCCATTCAATATCCTCCTCATCGCCCTTCTCACAGTCGTGATAGATTGCCTTGCCCGTTACCATATCCGTGCAGACGACGGTGAAACGCATAGGGTTTTCGGAAAATGCCTTTGCATCGAAAGGGTCGAGCTTATTCGGAATCTCCTCATAAGCGAACTTTTTGCTGTATACAGAGCCTGTCAATATCCAGTTTTTTAAGCTCGCATAGCGCCTATCGCGGCAATAAGCCTTGTTGTATCTTATCGTGCGTCCGATCTGGCGCGATTTGTAGTTACAGCCGAACACCGCCCCGGCGGATACGCCGACCGTTGCCGCGGAATATATACCAGAGTTCATCAATACATCGAGCACTCCGGCGGTGAACATACCGCGCATCCCTCCTCCCTCGAGCGCAACAGAAAATTCTTTTGTCATCTCTTCGCCTTCTTTCGACCTTTATTTTATCACAATTCAAGCAAAAAATCAAATTAAGATTATGTTACGATAAAAAGCCCACTGATGCGGGCCCTTTAACCTTATTTAAACACATAGCATCCGCGGCCGCGGCTTTTTGCCTCGTAAAGCGCCGAGTCCGCTTCCTCCAGGATGTGCTCAATGTCATCTCCCCGGCAAAACCTTGCCACGCCGACAGAACAGCCGACCTTATGCTCCGGCAAGGCCTTCGGAACGTCTTTTAACAATGCCTCCAACGCCTCGGAAAGCTTTTCCTTCCCCATCGGACGTTCTATAACGACGGCAAATTCGTCGCCCCCGAGCCGGCCGACCGTGCCCCATGAGTGAAAGTTTTTGCAAAGCATCCCGGCAACAGATGAAAGAACCTTATCGCCGAACGCGTGACCGTACGTATCGTTGATCGCCTTAAAATTATCGACATCGACGAACAGCATCCATCCGCAGGCCGGCTCGATGCTCAGTTCGTCGCAATAGCGCATGAACATTCGCCTGCCCATAACTCCGGTGAGTGCGTCAAACTCGCCCAAATATTCTTTATAGCTCATGTATCTGTAGACGGCGATCAAAATCAGCATCGTTATAAAGTTTAATGAGAGCGTTGCCAGCAAAAACTGCCCCTGAAGCTGCAAAAGATCCGCTCCGATGAAGCCGGAAACCTCGATTCCGTGCATTTTAAACATATAGTCGGCTCTGTCGGCAAAATAGAACATCGCAATAAGCGCCATAATAAGCAAAAACAGTGCAAGCGCCGTAAACAGCACCTTCTTTTTCGAGCCGGAGGCATAGTGTGTCCTGTCCGCCCCGTCGACATAGCTCCCCACGCGTTTCACCTTTCGGCTGTTATAAAGCGCCGCCGCACCCTCGGCAATAAATATGCTCATAAATACCATTATAATGTCGCCCTTCCTTATGCTCATACTGCCGCTCAGCGCCTCCGTCGTCGGGAAAAATATCCGCATCGCGATATAGACCAAAAGCGCATGTGTGCCGATCGACAAAGCTGTCACAAGCGAACACCATATGCCGCTCCGGCGGCTTTTTCTCGCCACCTTATACATAAGTCCGGACAAAAAGCCGAAAAGAGTTCTCGTGCCGACCGAGAGAATAACGCTCCCGACCGGGTTCGTGCTGTATAACGGCGAAAACAGCATATCCGACCACAATATATATGAAGCGGACGCTTTATAAAGGCTTGCTGCGCCGAAAACGAACCCAACTGTGGTCGCCTCCCCGGTTCCGAGAATTCTTCCTGCAATCAGAATCGGAATATATGCAGTTGTAAATGAAACCGGAGGTATTTGAACATACCCCAAAAACGTGAACGACATTAAAAGCTCAAGCGCAATCAGTGCTCCGAAAATATACCGGTCAAAACGGCTTTTTTTCACTCTTGAGTTTTTCAATTCTCTCCCCCCTATAATGGTTTTTTATAGTATATCATTTTTTCGGCTTCAAATCAAGCAAAAAAATGTAAAATATGCTTGACATTTTTGATTTATGTATTATAATGTATAATGTAAAGTATATTTTACATTGTAAAAGGAGGCAGTCATTTGGAAAACAAAATCAAGGAGCTGCGAAAAGCCCTCGGTCTAAGTCAGGACGAGCTGGCGCGCGCTGTTTCGGTAACGAGGCAGACGGTCATTTCACTCGAAAACGGAAAATATATCGCGTCGCTCCCGCTTGCCTTCCGTCTTGCGCGGTTTTTCAATGTTTCAATCGAGGATATATTTATTTTCAAGGAGGAATAATAATGGATTTTTCAAAAAAGCTAAAATTAAGGCTGTACCTCGCCGTGCTGTATATACTGCTCGGCATTACATCGATAATCGTCTATACGTTTAATTTGGGAGAAGACACAGTGCTTCTTACGTTCGGCACGGCGTTCACCGCTATGGGCGTTTTAAGAGTCATCAGATATTTTAAGATAACGCGCAATCCCGAATCCGTCCGCCGGCGGAAAACCGAAGAGTCGGATGAGCGCATCATCGCGATCGTCCGCCGTGCAAAGGCGGTCGCCTTCGGAGTATACACGTTCGGCGCGGCAATACTTGTGATTGTTTTAGAATTTTCGGGCAAAAGCTCCCTCGCCTCCGTCATTGCACTCAATATCTGCGCAATCGTCTTCATTTACTGGCTATCATATATAATCCTTCAAAAGCGGTCGTAAAGCCGCACAAAAAAACCACAAACCGTTTGGTTTGTGGTTTTTCTTGATAAAAACTATCTCTTGCTGAACTGAGGTGCGCGTCTCGCTGCTTTGAGACCGTACTTCTTTCTTTCCTTCATTCTGGGGTCTCTTGTTAAGAAGCCCGCAGCCTTTAATGCTGCTCTGTATGTCTCGTCTGCCTTTAAGAGCGCTCTTGCAACGCCGTGTCTTATAGCGCCGGCCTGACCGGAAACGCCGCCGCCCGTTACCGTGCACAAAACGTCGAACTTAGCGACTGTGCCGGTCTCGTTCAAAGGCTGACGAACGATAACCTTGAGCGTCTCAAGACCGAAATAATCGTCAATATCTCTGCCGTTTACCGTAATCTTGCCCGAACCGGGTACAAGTCTTACTCTCGCAACGGACTCTTTTCTTCTGCCTGTTCCGTAGAACTGTGTCATCTCTGCCATTTAGATTACCCTCCCTTACTTAATCTCGCCTGTCCATGCCTCGGGCTTCTGAGCCTCGTGAACATGTTCAGCGTCTTTGTACACTCTTAATCTGGTGAGTTCCTGAGCTCCGAGAGTGTTGTGGGGAAGCATGCCTTTAACGGCAAGATACATTGCGTACTCGGGCTTGTTTGCCATCATGATCTTCGCCTGAGTCTCCTTAAGACCGCCGATGTAGCCGGAATGTCTTCTGTACATTTTCTGCTCCATCTTTCTGCCGGTCAATACTGCGTCCTTGCAGTTGATGATGATTACATGATCGCCGCAGTCAACGTTGGGAGTGAATGTGGGCTTTATTTTACCTCTCAAGATGCTTGCTGCAAGTGCGGCTGTGCGGCCAAGGGGCTTGCCTGCTGCATCGATGATGTACCATTTTCTCTCAACGGCTGAGCTTTTTTCAAGATATGTGCTCATAAAAATACCTCCGTTAATTTTTTCAACATTGACTATTGTAATACTTTCTTTGCAACTTGTCAAGTGCTTTTTTTCATTTTTCTAATTTGTATTTTGCTATCTTTGTTTTTCTCTTGTTTTCTCTTATTTTCTCCCGTTTTCTCGGTTTCCATTTTCAATAATTTTATGATATTATAGTAGAAAAGAAAAATATCTGGAGAAATTATGACGAATAAAACATTTGCGGTGTGCACGCTCGGCTGTAAGGTCAACGCCTATGAGTCGGAGTGCCTTGCCGCGCTGTTCGAAAAAGAAGGTCTTACCAAGGTCGACTTTTCGGAGCGCGCGGACATCTACCTTATTAATACATGCTCCGTCACGAACACGGGAGACAAAAAGTCGCGCCAGGCGATCCACAAGGCGCGGAGGCAGAACCCAGACGCGTTCATCGCCGTCTGCGGCTGCTATGCCCAGGCCAAGGCCGAGGAGGTCTCCTTATCCGGCGCCGACCTTGTCGCCGGCACGAGCGACAGGGAAAAGATCGTCTCCCGCGCGATAGAGGGCATCGGCGGCTCGCTGGTGGAAGACATTTCGAAAAAGCGCGAATTTGAAGAGCTTTCCGAAAAACCGGTGACAGAGCGGTGCCGCGCCTATATAAAGATTCAGGACGGGTGCAACAACTTCTGCTCGTACTGCATCATTCCCTACACGCGCGGACGGGTGCGAAGCAGAAAACAAGACTCGGTAATAAATGAAGCAATACGCCTAAAAAATGAGGGCTTTTCCGAGATCGTCCTCGCCGGGATCGAGGTCTACAGCTACGGGTCTGACCTTGGTGACACGAGCCTTATCGGCCTTTTGGAGGAGCTTTCCGCAAAGGTAAAGATCCCGAGGATTCGCTTAAGCTCGATCGACCCGAGAGCGTTCACGGACGAATTTATAAAAAGGCTTTCGCGCATTCCCGGGCTCTGCCGGCACTTTCACATCTCCGCCCAGTCCGGGTGCGACGAGACGCTTAAGAGAATGAACCGCCCGAACACGGCGGAAGAGTTTCTTGAAATACTTAAAAAAATCAGAGCCGTGATGCCCGACGCCGCGGTGACAACGGACATCATCACCGGCTTTCCCGGCGAGACCGAGGAGGAATTTTTAAAAACGCGCGAATTTTTGAAAAAAGCGGAATTTTCGCGCCTTCACGTGTTCCCGTATTCCGAGCGGAGCGGAACGCGCGCGGCAAAAATGGAACAGCTCCCTGTTCATATAAGAAGCGAGCGGGCGAAAGTCTTAATTGAGGACGGTAAGGGCTATGCCCACGCGTTTTCCGAAAAACAGCTCGGCAAGACGCTAAACGTCCTCGCCGAATATGAGAAGGACGGCGTTTATTTCGGATACAGCGAAAACTATGTCCGCGTCGGCTTTCGCGGCACGGATATTAAGGTCGGAGAAATTTACCCCGTCATCGCGGAAAAAGTCTTTGATGACGCGTCGGTTTCCGGCAAAATCGTAAAGGAGAAATGAAAATGGACTCTACAGCATTGAGAAAATCGTTTATGGGCGGATATAATAAAAAGAGCGTTCACGCGCTGCTTGACTATCTTGCCGACGAAAAAGAGAAAGAGCTTTCCTCGCTCGGCGAGGAAAACGGAAAACTCCGCGACAGGATCGCGGAGCTTGAAAAGGAAAACGAGGAGCTTTCGGCAAAGCTTTCCGCTCGCGAGGGCGAGAAGGACTTTGTCGCCTCCGCCATCGTTTCCGCCGAGAAAGAGGCGGCCAAGATTTTGGCGGACGCGGCAGCCGAATGCGAAAAGATGAAGTCGGACACGCTTGCCTCCTTAAAAACGGAGCGCGACAACGTGACGAACCTTCGTATGTCGCTCTATCAGGCGATGCAGTCATACAAGGACAAGCTCGACACCATCTCCGCTACCGACGGGCAGTAAAAGCGCGGTAGCTTAGGACCGGCACTCCGCCGACGGAGCGCACGGTCGAGTCCGACGCGCGGTTTTCTTTCCTGCATCGGTATAAAATCGGCTTTTCTGCGGTATGCGCGAGCGATCTTAAGCACGCCGCGGCAAAGCCCTTTTTTCGTTCGGACGGCGCGGTCTCAATGTGCACCTCATACACGCTCCCCCTGTCCACCGCCCCGGCGAGGGACACTACGACGCCGTTTTCGACGATTCCGAAGACCGGGCCGAGCGTGACAAGATAAGGAAGGTCCGAAAAAAGCGCGTCCTTCTCCGCTCCCGTGAGGCGGACGGCGGAATTTGACGGCGCGCACTTTCCCACCTCATAGCAGATTATCTCGTCCGCGCGCGGGGGCTCATATCCGCGCTCACGCGCGTAGCATGCGGCAAGATCATAAAGCGCCCCCGGCTCGTCAATGTGCTTTTTTGCCTCGGCGAATATCTCCTTCGCGGCGGAAAAATAAACTTTTCCCCCGGCAAAGGCGACCGCGAGCGGCGTGATGACGGGTTCATTTGAAACCTCGCGGACATGAAAGCCCGGCAGAGCGCACCCGATCTCATTTAAACAGTAATTTAAAACTTCATTCATAATATACAACCTTTCCGAAAGGACTGATCTTTTGAACATCGCCGTAATCGATTTAGGGTCAAACTCCGCGAGAATGACCGTCTGGCGCGCGGAGGGCAATGCCCTTTCCGTGCTTTATAACGACAGAAAATACGTCCGCCTCTCCGAGGGGCTCGCCGATGACGACCTTTTAAAGCCCGAGCCCGTGGAGCGCACGCTTTCGGCGCTCGCCGACTTTAAGGCCGTATGCGGCCGCCTTAACTGTGACAACGTGATCGCCGTCGCAACCGAGGCGGTGAGACGGGCTGAAAACGGTGAGGCCTTCATAAAAAAAGTTCTCGAACAAACCGGCATCCGTATACGTGTTCTTTCCGGCGAGGACGAATCGCTCGCGGATTTTTATGCGTCGGAGGAGTTCGTCGGCTCGGGCGCGCTTATTATGGACGTCGGCGGCGGGAGCTTAGAGCTCATCAAGGCAGGCAATGCCGGAATGCTCGGCCACGTCTGCCTTCCTTACGGCGCCGTCGTGATGACGGACAGGTTCGGGGCTGACCGCGGTGCGCTCGATCACTTCTTCACCGAAGAATTTTCTAATCTTGACATTATCAAAGGCTTTCACCCCGAGAGCATCATCGGGCTCGGCGGCTCGGTGCGCGCACTTTTTGACTTCTCGGTCGGGAAAGATCAGGGCGCGTTTTTAAGCGCGGACGAATTTTTCAAAGTCTGTGAAAGCATTTTCGCTATGGACTATCCGTCCCTTTCAAAGTGCCCGGCGTTTCGCGACAGGGCGGACATTATAAAGGCCGGCATCGCGCCGTTTTATGCGCTCTTAAAGCTCACGGGCGCGAAGGGCGTTACATTAAACAACCGCGGAGTGCGGGAAGGAATGTTGATCCGATGGTTAAAGACGAAATCATAAAAAAGGCGCGCTCCCTCTCTATCAGCGAGATCGGCTTTTGCCGCCACCGGGAAAAGACCGCCGTCTGCTGTCTTTTTCCATATTATGTGCCGGGTGAGGTCTCTCGCATCTCGGTCTACGCCAGGGGGCGCGACTATCACAAGGTCGTGCGCGAAAAGATGGCACTCCTGATGGCCGATTTTGACCCGGAGGCCGGGATCTTTTCAGACATCGGCCCGCCCGAGGACATTCCGATCGCGCAAAAGTGCGGTCTCGGCGTTAAGGGCAAAAACGGACTTTTGATAAACAAAAACCTCGGCTCGTGGTTTTTCATAGGATATGCGCTGACATCGCTTGACATTGAGCCTGACGCTCCTTCGTTTTCCGGGTGCATTAATTGCGGCAAGTGCTCACGTGCGTGCCCGGGCGGCGCGATCGGCGAAAGGTTCGTTCCCGAAAAATGCGCGAGCTTTCTCACCCAGAAAAAAGGCGAGCTTTCGCCGGAAGAGGAAGCGATCGTGAAAAAAAGCGGATTTATTTTCGGGTGCGATATCTGCCAGTCGGTCTGCCCCATGAATGCCGGAAAGGGTGAATCGCTTTCCGAATTTGCCGGCGACAGGATATTATGCCTTGACGAAGAGGAGCTTTCCTCGATCAGCAACCGCGAATTTATGCGCCGCTACTCGTCATATGCCTTTTCGTGGCGCGGAAAAGCGCCGCTTCTTCGAAATATTAAGCTTTTTTAATACCCGGCCGATCCGCCGGGTATTTTTAAAGTATCGGCGAAAGGCCGAGCGAGTCAAGCTCTAAATTAAGATCGGTGATGCTTTTTCCGAGGTATGAGATTATCACCGCGTCGCGCCTATTTCTCGGGTACAGCGGCGCGTAAAACGAGTATTTCAAGAGCTTTTGTGCCTCGGCAAGCTCCAGCGGAAATCCGAAGATAAGCCTTATCACATTATCGCGCGAGGGGTGCTTTTTGCCGGAGAATATCTCATAGCCGTAGACATCGAAGATCCCCGAGCGGCGGATCACCTCGGCCCGCGACATATTTTTTTCTTTTAAGAGCTCCGATAAATATTTTGAAAGCTCGCCGTCCGACAGTTCGCCCTCATTTTCATTCAAAAATCCCGAAAGCGGGCTTTTTGAAAGCTCGCTTAAAAGTTCGTCGGTCGTTTTTTTCATATTTTCCTCCCTTGACAAATGGCCGGATTGTGGTACAATACGCTCATATAAGTTACCACAATTAAAACGGGTTGTCAATAGGAGGCAGTTATGCTAAACGATTATGCCGAGGTAAGGCCGCTCGGCGCGAACACTTATCTTGTGAAAAATGGCGAAACGTTCTTCGTCCGCAAAAAGGCCTCTTTGCACCTTTATGCGCTCTGCCAAAGCCTTATTGGGATTACTTGCCCGAACCTTCCGCAAATTTACGAGGTATATTCCTATCCGGATTTTGCGGTCGTCATAAGAGAATATGTCAAAGGCGAGCCGCTCTCTTTGATTTTAGAGCGCGAAAAAACGCTTCCGCTCACCGAGGCAAAGCGCATCGTAAAAGGCGTTTGCAATGCGCTTTTTCTTCTTCACCGGAAAAATATCGTCCACCGCGATGTGAACCCGAATAACATTATCGTGTCGGACTCGTCGGTCACGCTCATCGACTTTGACATTTCGCGTAGCGTTAAAAAGGATTCCCCGCGCGACACATTTATTTTAGGCACGGCCGGCTATGCCGCTCCGGAGCAGTTCGGCTTTTCACAGTCGGACAAGAGAGCTGACATCTATGCCCTCGGCGTGCTGGCAAACGTTATGCTGACAGGGCACTTTCCTTATGAGGGCATCGCCAAGGGCGCGCCGGGGAAGGCCGTGCGCCGCGCCATCAGCATCGACCCCGGCGACAGATTCTCCTCTGTGCGCGATTTTTGCCGCGCGTTTACCGGCGCGACGGGCGAGAACGACCCATATCCCGTGCGCATCTTTCGCGCTGTTCCGGGCTTTCGGAGCTTAACCGGCTGGAAAATGGCATTAGCCTCGCTTTTTTACGCTATTTATCTTCCGCTGATCGTGCTCTTTTTTTCATGGTCCTACACCGATTTTTTGACGGCTCTTAAAATGCTTTTTTCGGAGATTTTAATTTTCGCCGTGCCTTACTATCTTTTACTTTTAAGAAAAAAGACCCCTCTCACGGTCATATTATCCGCATTGTCGTTTTTGTCGGGGTCTTTTCTATGCTCTTTACTGTTATCAAAAATTTTATAAAACTATGCCCGGAGCATAAGACAATTCCCCTCTTAAGGTGTATGATACCTTGTGTGGGGAATTTTGCATTTTTACAAGGAATTATGCATTTTATTTTTCTTCCAATAAATTGTATAATTTTTTGGTAAACACATCGAAATTTCAGGAGGTGATCGGATTTGAGCATCAGTGCCGATGAATTCAACGAAATATATAAAGAGCTTTCTGAGCTTATAGGCATCGAAAACACGTTAAAGCTCTACCGCCACCTAAAGGGCCAGCAGGTCTCCTTCCCCGTCAGGCTGTATTCAAAGGACTTTGTGACGCGGACCGTGAAAAAAGAGTACAACGGCAAAAACTCAAAATCTCTCGCCCGCCGCTACGGCTATTCCGAGCGCTGGATAAAGGAGCTTTTAAAAAATCACACAGGAGATGAAACCGATGTTTTGTTATAATTGCGGAAAACAAGTCGACAATACATTTAAGCATTGCCCGTATTGCGGAATACCGCTTACTGCCGCAAAAGACAGCATTCCGCAAAAAAACACCGGCAGACCCGATGTCGAGGTTTCATTATTGGGGAAAAAGGTGTTTTTTTCACAGTCCTTCATCGATTATAACAATTTAAGAAAGCGCTTCTATGACAAAGCGGCCGAATTGGAAGACAACTATATCTGCTACTACTCAGACAGGGAACACACCTTTGACGCGCTCTTTGACGAAGAAATTCCGAAAGCCGTGTACGAAACGGTCGATGCCGTCAAGTTCGGAGTTTCTGTCCTGATGGAATACGGAATCGACTTTATCGACGAGGAAACGCTCGCCGACATGGTCACCTCCGACGGCAATGTCAAAAATGCGCTTAACTATATATACAGCAAGGCGGACGAAATTTCCGATACGGCAGAATCGCTCAGCGAATACAGGAATGCACAAAAGGCAAGCCGCGGACATTGGGAGGGCGGTGGTTTTGGCGTCAAGGGCGCTGTCAAGGGCGCTTTGACAGCCGGTGCTTTTAACTTGGGCACAAATATGTTTCGCGGAATCGGGGACGCAATAACAAACTCCAGAGACCGTGACAAAATCGAAAAAATGAAGCAAGAGCTCGCGAATGACGAGCACGTTTTTCGCTGTCTTCACAATGCCGTGTTTGATTACAGTGTCAAGGTCTTCGACTCGGTTTACTCTCTTTTGTCCGAAAGAGGTATAATCGAAAAAATCAGCTTTGACTCAAAGAAAGCCGAAGCAAGGGCCAAAAACCACATAAAACAGTACGAAAGCAAAAAGGACGATGCGTCCTACGATAATGCCTTAAATGTTCTCATCGAATGCATCGAAGCTTCTCCCTATTCGGTCGGTCTTTATTTGGATCTTTATGAAATATACTGCGGAGACAAATCCGAAGTCCACGAGCTGGCAAGATTTTTCGGCATCGAGCGCGACTATAAGAATGTTCTGATCCAGGCCGACAGCAATTGGATCAACACCGTCAAAACCTGGAGCGACAAAACGCCTTCTGAAATAAATAAAAAAATAAAAGAGCTCAAAGAAATTCAGTCGTCCAATCCGTATCTCGACGTTTCCGAATATCTTCGCTCACTTGAAAATCAAAAGCTCCTTTTGGAGAAGCTGAACGCCTCATCGGAGATGATCGCCTTTAACAGAGCTGAGACGGACGCAAAATTAAATGCGGAAGGACTCGAATCCCTCTGGGAGCTTGCCGACAATTTCAACACATATGCAGAGGACATTTTGGTGTCGCATTACTTTGACAGCTGCAAAAAATATTACGATTACGGCGATTTTCAGGGGCTTACCGCCGAGATCCTCGCAAATGTATATAAAAAATTCGAGCAGGGAAACGAGCTTGCAATTTTCATAATAGCCTATGTCAACGGCCGTATGTGTAAGGCGGAGATTCTAAAATTCATAAATGTCCTCTCATCGGTTAAAAAATATGCCTCTCCCCTTTACTATCTCGGCTTTCTTGCATTAAAAAAGCGCGGTTCGCGCGGAGGATACTGGAACGCCGAGGAATCCGGCCTTTCTCCTTCAATGGCGCTCGGTTATATTAAAACCGCCGCCGACATGCTCTTCCCGCCGGCCGTAAATTATATGTATGAGCTTTTCAAATACGGCAAATACAATGTCACCGAGGCCGACCCGGCCATGGCTGAGCATTATCTTGCGCTGTTGACCGCTATCAATAAAAAAGAATCATCTTCGGAGCTTTATAACCGGTATATAAAGCTTAAAGAAAATTATCCGAAAGAAAAGGCCGGACGCTGTGACGAGCTCTTAAAATTAGAATCCGAACTCGGGCGCCGAACCGATATTCACGATCTTGTATTATCGGACTATATTTCAAACTGCGAAAGCCTAAAGCTAAAGGACTATACCATAAAAGAGCTTTATTCGGTTACGGACAAGCTTATGGCATTCGGCAAAAAATTCTCGTACTTGACAGCCCCGTTTTTAAAAGCGACCCTAACAAATTATGCTCAGCATGTTATTAAAAACACGCCGTCTCAAGGCGCTATAAAAAAACTTATCGGTGAAATCGACTCGGTTTATTCAAAATATCCCGAGCTTAAGGATGACTCCGAAAGCCTTAAAAAAAGTCTTTTTTCTGAATATATCAAGCACTCAGGCTCCTTAAGTATGCAAAAATACACCCCCGATGAGCTGGTTTCGATCAGAGATGAGCTTGCCGGGTTAAGCGATGCGTTTTCTGTTCCGACAGACGATATGATCGCCGATGCCGTGGACAAATATATAGAATATCACCTTAAAAATGATTTAAAAAATACAGATCCCGAGAGCATCAACACCTGTGTGAAGAATATCGATCTGCTATATGAGAAATTTCCGTCATTTAAGCAGATTTTGGGCAACGCAAAGCTTAAAATCATAAGAAAACTCTTTGAGGCATACAACATTGCCATAGGATCAGGCGATAAAGACAAAACAGAATATAACATCAAAACGCTTACAAATCTTTCCCGGTCGTGCTCTCTTGATTTTTCTTCCTATATCAAGGAAGAGTCCGAAAATCTTACTCAGCTGACCGCAAAAGCGGAGATCGACTCGAGAACCGCGTGCGGCACACTGTATGACACGGCAGAGGAAGCCGAAGCAGTGAAAAAAGAGACTGAAATTTTGGAAAACATATTAAAAACCGAATCCATTTCCGATGCCGCGAAACAATTCAAGCTTATGCAGTGCGACTTTAAAACAGAAACCGTAAAATCAAAAGTTGAAGAACTTGCCAAAAAACTCCTCGGCCGAATTTTTGAGCTTCACAACCATGCACGCCGCAAAAGCTCGGTACCGCGTTTCATTCTGTCGATAGTCGGAACACCGATAATCGCACTGTTCGGACTTGCGTTTTCTATTCCCGGCATACTTTTTGCACTCGCAGTTCTTTATTTTGTTTGGTCGTCGTTTGTAAAGTCAGTTAAGAAAAAGAAATTATATAACATTGAGGCTGACAAAAACAGGGCTGAGCTTGACGAGTTTGAAAAACTGTTTATCATCAAAAGCAACAAATTATATTTAAGAAATTAAGCAAAAAAGCACTCGTATGAGTGCTTTTTTTATCCGATGAAAAACTGTCTTTCCCGGTAATCCAAAAACGCGTCGGTCAAGTCCTTTTTATAGCTTCGGCTGATCGGGACCGCGCGGTCAAAATGATAAAGAAGAATTCTCTTTTCCTCTATCACCCTTATGTATGCCAGGTTGACCGCAAAGGCACGATGAACTCTGGCGAACCTGCCGTCCTCTATCGTGTCCAATATATCGCCGAGCGAAGAACGCACCTTATACGCCTCGTCTTTAAGCCTTATCACGACCATATGGCCGATGCTCTCAAGCAAAATGATGTCCTCCAAAAAGATCCTCACCTTGCTACGCTCGGTATTTATGACGATCGACGTGCTCCTGTCGTCCAGTTTTTCCTGAATTTCGCGCATTGTATCCTTAAACGACTCATGCGCCACAGGCTTAACCAAAAATCTGAACGGCTGACATTTAAAGCTTTCCTGCATATATGACGTGTGCGCCGAAATGAATATGATCAGCACATGGCTGTCACATTCGCGCACTGCGTTCGCCGTGTCAAGTCCGTTCATTTTCCCCATTTCCATGTCGAGAAAAACCGCGTCCGGCCGTTTTCGACTGTTTCTGTATGCCGCAATAAGCTCTTCTCCGGAATGGTAAACATCATATTCAGGACAGTTGATGTTATCATTGTCGAGATATCCGGAAATAAGATCCGTATATTTTTCATCGTCATCGCAAATCGCTATATACACTTGCCGCTCCCCCTTTTGTCTGCCCTAAGCTCCCTTTTACAAAAGAATCAGACGGAGGCGCTCCACTTGCCGCACTTGTCGCCCCACATTGCGACGGTTTTCCCGTCCACAATGACCTTGATGACTTCACAGGCATTTGAGCAACCTGTGCATTCGAAGCTCTTCGGCGTGAACTCAAGGTCGATAAAGTCGAATCCCTTGAAGGCTGTTTCGCCGGTCGTCTCCGTGTGGTGCTTCGCCTTGAGCGCCATTCCTATCGCGCCCATGACCGAGAAGTACTTGGGAATGATGACCTCATGGCCCGTCTGCTCCTCGAATGCCTTTATAATTCCCTTGTTTGCCGCAACGCCGCCCTGGAAAACGAACGGCGCCTCCAAAACCTTGCCGCGGCCCAAGTTATTAAGATAGTTTCTTACCAATGCGTCGCAAAGGCCTTTTATTATCTCCGCCTTCGAATAGCCGTACTGCTGTTTTGCGATCATATCAGACTCCGCGAAGACCGTGCATCTTCCGGCGATCCTGACTTCGTTTTCCGCCGTCAGCGCAAGGTCGCCGAACTCCTGAATCGGGACGCCGAGCCTCTCCGCCTGGTGATCCAAAAATGAGCCCGTGCCCGCGGCACAGACGGTGTTCATCGAAAAGTCGGTCACTATCCCGTCTTTCAAAATGATTATCTTTGAGTCCTGTCCGCCAATCTCAAATATCGTGCGCACATCCGGATGGTAGTGCACGGTCGCCGTCGCGTGCGCCGTGATCTCGTTTTTCACCACGTCCGCTCCGACCATGAGGCCGATCATCTGCCTTCCGCTTCCGGTAACGCCGACGCCGCCGACCTCGAATCCCTTACCCTCGATTTCCTCGCGCAGCTCCTCCATTCCGGCCTTGACCGAGTTTATCGGCTGCCCCTTTGTTCTTATATATCTCGCGAAGAGAACCTCGGCATTCTCGTCCACAGCAACGACGTTCGTGCTGACAGACCCCGTGTCGATTCCAATGTATAATTTGCTCATAATTTCACTCCTTAAACGCTGACAGTTTCTTTTTCGGGCGCTTTTTTGGTAACTGCCCCCGTCTTTACCTTTTTTCTGTTTTTGCAAAGGTCACAGAACGCCTCCAGCCTCGTCTGCGTGTTTGCCTCGCCGTTCTGCTCGTCAATTGACATTGTGAGAATCGGAATATCCAGATCGTCCGAAAGCTTCGGGATCAGGCTTCTTGTCACAAGCTCGGGAAGGCAGCCGAAAGGCATCAAGTGAATAACCCCGTCAAAGTGCTTTGCCGCATAGTCCATTATCCTTCCGGTGTTCTCCATATCATGGCCGCCGCAGTTACAGAGCTTGTATTTCTCGGCAAGATCCCACATTCTCCAGCCTTCGCTCTTATTGATCTTCCTCGGCTTTGTGTTATGCTCGATCCACTCGGAGATGGTCTGATGGTTTACGACCTCGCACCCGAGTGCGTTTAAGCGCTTTTCGATCTGGTTATTCGTCGCGCGCTCCATAACGACATATATCTCGCCGACAAGGCCGATCCTGACCTTATCAGACTCCTTAACCGTCCTTTTTGGGATCGCGTCAAGCTTCTTCACCGACTCCTCATAGGTCTTTTTAAGCTCTTTTTTATTGTTGCACTTATAAAACGCCTTGTCGATCTCTTCTCTTGCGCGGTCAAACGAGCCGGACTCGACCTCATACGCGCGGTCGATATTTATCTTTCTGTCCACCGCGTCAAGATATTTTACCATTTCGAGCGCGAAAAGCGCATATTTTGCGACCTTATAAAGCGGAGTTTTGTTTTTGATGCGCTTTATCTGGCGGATGAAATAGCCCGTGTGGCGGAATATCGAATCGAAAATGACGACGTCGACATCATAGCCGGCCTTCCTCAATATCTCCTCGTGCACCTTGCCGTATAACCCGGCACGGCAGGGGCCCGAACCGCCGGAGGAAATTATCATCTCCGCTCCCTTTTCGCACACCTCAAAATATGACCCCATCATAACCTTGAAGGGATAGCATATGAATTCCGGGCTGTACAAAACGCCCAGATCGAACGTGTGCTGTGTCGGAAGCGACGGAGCTATTACCTCGTGGCCCAAAAGCTCTAAAAATTTTTTATATGCAGTTGTCTGCCCCATGTAAGGGAAGGAAACCTTCATACCAGCGCCTCCTTCTTTTTCATTTTGATCATATCGGTGAACGCCTCAAGCCTCGTCTGCACATGGTTGTCGCCCGTGTGCTCGTCGACTCTCATCGTCATAAACGGAATCTTTTTCTCTTCGCTTCTAAGCTCCATCAGCTTGCCGATGACAGAGTCCGGCCCGCAACAAAACGCGGTTAAGTGGATTATGCCGTCTATCTCGCCCTTATCCAAAAGGTAGAGCGCGCTGTTATAGACCTTTCTTGCGAACACCCAGTAAGGCTCCTTCATCGCCTTTTTGTCGGGTGCGTTTATCTCCTCGGGCAGCATCTCAAACGTCGTGACGCCGACGCCCATCTCGTTAAGCTTTTTGACCGTGTCCATGCTGACAAAGTTGTCGTAAACGTTATAGACATAGCCCATCAATGCGATGTTTATGTTGTATTTCTTGATCTCGGGCGCTTCCTTGCCGGAAAGAATGTCAAACGCCTGGGAAACGGTATATCCCTTTTCGGAAAGTGCGCGGAACTTTTCCTGACAGGCTCTCGCCTTTTTAAGCGCCTTTTTCATTTCGCCCTTCGTGACGCCCAGCTTTTCGGTGAGCGCAAGATAAGGCTCATCTTCATTTTCGACAGACTTTTTATTTTCGAAAAACGCCATCAGTATCTTATCTTCATATTCGGGCAGTGAATACTTCACAATATCCGAAAGGCCCAGAAACTTCGGGCAGTACCACTCGTTTTTCAGCTTGTAAAACACCGGTATAAATATAAAGTCAACGCCTTTTTCGGTAAGATTTATAACATGTCCGTTAAAAATCTTTATCGGCACACAAAATTCGGAAACGGTGATCTTTGAGCCCTCGGAAATGATTCTTCCGTTCGTATCGTCCGAGATGACGACCTCACACCCGAGCTCGGAAAACAGGGTCTTCCAGAAAGGGCCGTAGTAATAATAAAGCAGCGCTTTAGGTATTCCTATCTTCATTTAACGAAAATCCTTTCATATTTAATATAGTATCTAAAAAATTACTTCCTTTAATCTTAACACTTTTTCCGACAAAATGCAATAGGAATTATTGAACAAATTTAAACCGAAAAGTCCGCCGTTATGATATTGGCATAACAGCGAACTTGACAGTAAAGCCTTTAATGTTGATTATTTTATATTGCTCTTTTTGAAGTACTTTTTAGTCTCCGAGGCAACAACTCCGGAGAGAAGCAGGAGCGCGATAAGGTTCGGGATTGCCATAAGGCCGTTCAATGTGTCCGAAATGTCCCACATCAGCGTGCCGCTTCCGACGGAACCTATTATGCAGAAAAGAATAAATACGACCTTATAGATAAACGTTACGACCTTGTTTCCGTGGGTCAGATATTCCCAGCAGGACTGGCCGTAATAGCTCCAGCCCAGGATCGTGGACAGCGCAAAAAACAAGATGCTTATCTGAATTACCGTGCCGCCGATTGTGCCGGGCAGTATCTCGTTAAACGCCGCGGCAGCTGCCGCGCCCTTGGAAGCGAACGCATCAAGGCCTCCCTCTGTTCCGGTGATTCCGGACAAAAGAACGGTGAGCGCCGTGAAAGTGCAGATTACGATCGTGTCGGCAAACACTTCAAAAATTCCCCAGAGCGCCTGCTCTACCGGCTCTTCGGACGACGACGCCGCGTGAGCGATGGGTGCCGAGCCGAGGCCCGCTTCGTTTGAGAAGACACCGCGCGCGAAGCCCTGGCGGATCGCCTCCGCCATTACATATCCGAAGATACCGCCGCCGATCGACTTAAGCGAGAACGCACCTTTGAAGATTGAAGCGAACACGTCCGGAATTTCCGTTACTCTGAAAACAAGAACCAAAATGCCGGCGAGGATATAGAATATCGCCATAAAAGGCACCATATAGCTCGTTACCTGGCCGATCCTCTTAACGCCCCCGATAACGACTATCGCAACGATCGCGGCAAGGATACTGCCGGTGATGAGCGGCTTCACTCCGAAAAGTCCCTCCATCGCGCCGGCGATCTCGCTCGACTGCGCAATGTTTCCGATTCCGAAGCTTGCGATACCGCCAAGGAGCGCGAAGATCACGGCAAGGAATTTAAAGTGCTTTCCGAGGCCGTTTTCTATGTAGTACATCGGGCCGCCGTAGTGCCTGCCCGACTCGTCCTTCTCTCTGTATTTTACGGCAAGAGTAATCTCAGCGTATTTTGTGCACATTCCGAAGAATGCCGATACCCACATCCAGAATACCGCGCCCGGGCCGCCGGCAAAGATAGCGCCGGTGACGCCGGCGATGTTACCCGTGCCGACTGTGCCGGCAAGCGCCGTCGTCACCGCCTGGAACGGCGAAAGATTTGCGCCGTGGTCTTTTTTATCGCCCTTCTTAAAAAGCGATCCTACTGTATTTTTCATCATAAATCCGAATTTTCCGACCTGGATAAATCCGGTTCTGATGCTCAAATAGATACCCGTGCCGACCAAAAGCACAAGCATAATCGGCCCCCATGCAAATGAGTTCAGGACACCGTTTATATCGGTGACCCATTTTAGAAATTTTTCCATTTTTCTCTTCCCTTCGGTTGATTATTTATTATATGAGCCTTACTGCTTCATTATAACCTTATCAAATGTTTCGATCCTCTCGCCCGTGGGCAGGATAACGGTCTTTTTAAATTCTTCGGGTGATGTGATCTTGATATAAAATCCGTCCTTTTTCTCCCACTCTACTCCGATTCTGCCAAAGACGGTATCAACCGAGCCCTTTGCCCCGGCGCGGCCGGAAATACAGGGCTTTATCAAAACTTCTTTCTTAACCGCGTCGATCTTCCTTATGCCAAGATCCATCGCCGAAAACTCAAAGAGCGCGGCAGAGCCCCACGCGTGGCACTCCGAACGCGAATCGGTCGGCGTTTCGGGCACTGTTGAGCAGTCGAGCGCGACCAAGTTTCGCATTTTATTTAAAAGCTCCTCCCTTTTTTCATAGAGGCCGGCTTTTTCAAGCGCTCTGAAATAAAAATATGCAAAAGCAAATGTTGCCTTGGACTCTAAGTCAAGCGAATTTTCCATCACGGCTTTTTCTTTCCCGTCTGCCGCGCCGGACAGCACCGCCCAAACCTGCTCGTGTTGTGCGAAATATTTCTTCGACGGTGAAGATGCATAAAGCCCTTTCTCCTCATCGTAGCATAACGAATTTACATTTTCGTTCATCTCACGCGCGCTGAGCAAAAATTCCTCCGCCTCGCCGTTTCGGCCGATCATACGGCATATATCCGCCGCCGCTGTAAGCGACGAGGAATACATCAGCGAAAGCACGGAGAGCGGCTCGCCCGGCTCTGAGTTCGGAATTCCGCGTTCAAACCCGTCAGCCCAGTCGATAAAGTTCCAGTTGGGGAACTTTTTGATAAGCCCGTCCTCTCCCTTTTGCTCGCCGAAGCGGCAAAGCATCTTTTCGATAACGGGAATATATTTTCTCGCGGTTTCAAGGTCGCCCGAGATGAGCACATAATCCCTCACCATAAAGCTGTAGATGAGCGCGAAGCCCGGGATTATCTGAAGTATGTTTGAAGGATAGCGCGACAGGAGCATTCCGTCCGCCCTCTGGGAAAGCGCAAAGTCCCTTATCGCCTTTTTTATAAGGCGGTAGTCGGAGCTTATGCGCGAGGAGAACACCGTCTGAAGATATGTATCCATAAGGTACTGAAGCTGTTCGTAGTAAGGGCAGTCGGTGAACGTCTCGTGCATACAGCGCCTTAATGTGCGCTCGCTGATCTTTATAAGCTTTTCGTCCGTCTCATTATAAAGCTTTAAGTCGGACGAGCCCTCCAAAGGATAGCCCGTTTCTATGAAATCAATTTTTTCTATCTCCACGCCGTCGCACTCGGCCTTGACATAGCGGAAGGTGCGAAACCAGTAGGACTCAAAAACTCCGCCGCCGTCTGTCATTATCTCGTCGTAATCGCCGTAGATGCCGAGCGACGGATCGCTTCGCACGCCTTTAACGAGCATATCGCCTCTCTTTTCGGCGCGGCACTCTGCATAGGTCAGCCGAAGCTTGCCCGTACCTTTTATTTTAACGCGGATAAAGGCGCATTTTTCCTCGCCGGCGTCGTAAACGTTCCCGTCCGATGACAAAAAAGAGCCCCCGGAAAAATACATCATCGGGATCGTGCGCTTTTTAAGCAATATGCCGGGCGCGATGAGCCCGTATTCGTTCGAGCCGGCCTCCTCGGTAAACACCCTTTTATAAGGCACCGGGTCAACCGGTTCATATTCTTTTATTGTCACGCGCTCGTTCATACCGATCGACGCGGAGACGGGCTCTGAAAAAAATTCAATATCGTTTGAAAGGGCGCATTTCCAGCCGGACTCGGTCGAAAGAAGCGCACTTTCCACGGCGAGGCACGCCTTTCCCGAACGGCTGACGGAGAGCAGCCTTTCGCGGTCCGCCCAGTCCCCGTCCGTCTTTAAAGAAAGGACGAGCGCCGTTATCTCATTTTCGCCCTTTTTCAAGGGGAGGCAGACCTCGTCATAATACCTTTCCTCCGTCGTGCCCTTAAGCGGTCCGACAGCCGTCAAAGCGCCATTTAAATATAGCTTATAGCGTGCGTTTGCAAATACTTTCACCGTCTCATTTTCCCCATCGGAAACGACGGTTTTTGTGAATTTATATACGGCGTTCTCATTTTCCTCCGCCGCAGGGTGCGTTATCGCCAATGCGTTCATATAATCCCTCCAAAGGCCTTTTTAAGCCTTGACAGCCCGTCGTTTAGTGTTGCTCTCGGGCAGGCCGTGTTAAGCCTCAAAAAATATCTTCCGTTGCCGCCGTATTGGGCACCTTCGCTTATGTAAAGCCCGGTTTTTTCGCGGATGGCTTCTGAAAGGGCGACAGAATCGTCCGTAAAATGTGAAACATCGAGCCAGAGAAGATATGTCGCGTCCGACTCGGCGACCGTGATTTTTGGGATATTCTCGCCGATAAAGCGGCGCGCGGCCGTCTTATTTTCATAAATGTATTCTTTAAGCTCTCCGAGCCACTCATCGCCCTTGAAAAACGCCGCTTCCGCCGCGCGGACGGCGAAAACGTTCGGCTCTGCCACCTCGTCGGTATTCACCGCGCGGCGCATTTTGTTAAAAAGGTTTTCGTTTTCCGCATAAAACGCCGCCGTCCCGATCCCGGCGAGGTTAAAGGCCTTCGTCGGCGCGAGAGCGGTTATGCTGATGTTTTTGCACGTCTCCGAGACCGAGGCGAAGGGCACATAGTCCTTCCCCGGGGTCGTGATGTCGCAATGTATCTCGTCCGAAATGACGGTGACGGAGTGCTTTTTGCACAGCTCTCCGAGGCGCGAGAGCGTCTCTCTATCCCAGATATTGCCCGTCGGGTTCTGCGGATTGCAAAGGATCAAAAGCGACGTTTCGGGGTCGGACAGCTTTTCCTCAAGATCCGAAAAGTCCATCTCATAACGCCCGGAATCATATTTAAGCGGGTTTTCGACTACCCTTCTTCCATTATTTATGACAGAATTAAAGAAAATATTATATGTAGGGGTCTGAATTATCACCTTTTCGGCCGGGGTGGTGAGCTTTCTCACCGCGCTTGAAATGAGCGGAACGACGCCCGTGACAAAGCAGAGCCCCTCTTTTTTCATTTTAAATGCGTGAAGCTTTTCCCAGTGGCGGATATATGCATCATACCACCGGTCTGTAACAACCGAATAGCCGAAAACACCCTTTTGGGCGATTTTAACAAGCTCGTCCGTCACCTCCGGCGCGGTGCGAAAGTCCATATCCGCGACCCACATGGGAAGCTCGTTCTCGCCCACGTCCCACTTTAATGAGCCCGTGTTTCTGCGGTTTATCACCTCGTCAAAATTATACTTCACCCATCTCACCCCTTTATGATCTTCGTTTTGCCGGGGTCGATCTTATCGGGCTCGGAAATGATCTCGCCTATGTCCTCGGCCTTTATGATTCCGCCCGACGGGTTCTTGATGCTCTCGACCCTGCCGGTCAGCGTCGCATCAACAGTGGAATATTCAAACGCAAGGTCGGTATTTATCACGCGGCAGTTTTCCATTTTCAAATTTTCGGCATAGCAAAAGCCCTGATGGCTTTCGACCGTGCAGTCGATAAGCGTTAAATTGACAGAGTTCCAGCCGATATACTCGCCCGAAATGAAGGAGTTTTTAACCGTTACGTTCTCTGTGTTCCAGAACGCGTCCTTCGATATAAGGCGCGAATTTTCGATTGTTATGTTTTTCGCCCCGTCAAAGGAATAGTTGCCCGTTAATGTAAAGTCCGAAAATTTCGAATCGGAAAGCCCGAAAGCAAAATAGTCCCCCTCCGCGGTCAGGTTTTCCGCCGTCACGGCGCGGCAGTTCCAAAGCGTCTCCTCGGCATGGGGCATCGAAACTCCGGAAAGGCGGATGTCCTCTGCCCGTCTGAATGTCTTGGGTGCGGAGATCACCGTGTCTTTAACCTCGATGTTTTTGGTATACCAAATTCCGGCGCGTGCGCCGATGTCCAAAAATCCGCCGTCCACCTTGATATTTTTACAGTACCAGAGCGGATATTTCCACCTGAAAATGCAATTTTTAAGTGAAATATTCTCGCTTTCCTTAAGCGGCGACTCGCCGTCAAAGAAAACCGAATCTTCTATCTTTTCATTCTTAAGCCCGAAAAGAGCTCTCTCACCGCTGAAATTACCTTTCAATTCTGGTTCCCCCTTTATTCTGTTTATTTTATCACATCAAGACTAAAAAGTCAAGAAAATGACGGCTTTTGCCGAAAATTTTAAGGCAAGAGCCGTCATTCTTTCACTCAACCGAAATCATTTCTGGGCTTTCCGAATATTTTTCGATAATTCGACCCGAAACCCGCATTTTTTACTGTGCCTTTGAAAGGTCGATCTTCACTATTCCGTCCGGCCCGGTGTAGGGCACCGTCGCCGTGGGTGTTCCGAGCGCATATGCGCCGACCTCATACTGGTTAAAGTAGAGCACGAGCGCATCGTCATTAAGATACCATGAAACGTTTCCGCTCTGATTTTTGATGTTTGCCGCAACCTCGCTTGCGTCCCCGTCCTTGCTAAGCTCCGCTATGAAGCCGGAGAAAGCATTATTAACCGTCTCGTTCACCTTTTCGGGGTCTGCGTCGAGCACGTCGGTCAGCGAGAGCTCCTTTTCTATCACCATCTGGAACGTTCTCGAATAATAGTTCGTGGACGGGTGCGCGCCGTTCATATTCTTATAGTCAGTCATTCTGATCGAGATCATATTGTTGCGGTTTAACATTACGTCATAGCTTAAGTCAAATTCCTGCGGGCGGAAATTGTCTCCCATCGCTGTGCGAAGATCCGCGGCGTCCTTCTCAAGCGCCTCCGCAATGTCGTTGACAAAATCGTCCGCCATGGAAAGGTACTCCGAATTGATCTGCTTGATAAAGTCCGTCTCGCCCTCGATGATGGGATATGCACAGTCAAAATTGATGAGGGGCGTTCCGTCCCTGTCCGACACGATTCTTGTCATATGGCCGGGTTTGATCTTGTACTGCCCTGCTTTTTCGCTTATTGAAACCGTCTTTGTTTCGCCGTCCCAGTCAACCTTTAAGTTAAGGCTTTCGGACACTGCGCGAAGTGGCACTAATGTTCTGCCGTTCTCGATCCTGGGCGCAGCGTCAAGCTTCACGGTCTTTCCGCCGACCTGCATCTCGTCCGACCCGATTTTTAAGCTTAAATATTTTTCGCCCTTCATCGCGTTTACAAAGTTACCGTCCTTCTGGGGCGAATAGCTTACCGCACAGCCGAGCGCTTCAAATATCGCTCTGAAAGGCACGAGCGTTCTGCCCTCATCGATCACGGGCAAAACGTCAAACGCAAGTTTTTCACCGTTGAGGCTGACGCTTATGTCCCCGTCCGCCGCGCCGGATGAAAAGCAGAGCCCTGCCGCGAGGCACGAGGCAATAATGGCCGATGTTAATTTCTTTTTCATTAAAACCATCCTCTCTCTTTATCTTAAATTTCAATGGGTTTTTCCACCTTTATTTTACCATAAAACAGGAATTTGTAAACAGAAAAATTTTTATTTAATAAAAATGAAAAAAGCTCCGGAAACACCAGATATTTATATTCATCTGCCGCCGTATGATGGCTTGAAAAGCAATTCTCTCCCTCCGTCAAAACCTGCGGTTTTGCCACCTCCCTCTGACGAGGGAGGTGGCAAAAATAGTTTTATCAAAATGTTTAAAATGAAAAAAGCGCCGCGCGGCGCTTTTTTCATTTTGCCGGGTGCTCTTTTCTTTCTTCTTTATCCTTGAAAAGAAGAGTTATCGACCATATGCCCGAAAGCCCGACAAGCGAATAGATTATTCTGCTCATCAGTGCCGTCTGCCCTCCGAAGAGAGCTGCCACGATGTCAAATCCGAAAAGGCCGATTGAGCCCCAGTTGATTGCGCCGATTATCACAAGCACCAGCGCTATAATATCTGCTGTCATCAATTTCACTCACTCCTTACACAAGTGAGTATGCCCCGAAAAATTTTATTTATACATGAAAAACTGCCTGCGCAACGTTAAAGTACACCAAAAGCGAGAAGCAGTCCACGACCGTGGTGATCAAAGGCGAGGCCATTATCGCCGGGTCGAACCCTATCTTTTTCGCCGCGATGGGAAGAAGACAGCCGATGGACTTTGCCACGATGACCGTGATCAGGAGTGCAAGGCTCACGGTAAACGCAATCGAAAACGTGGTGTGAAGCGCATATTCGCCGCCCGAAAAATAATATTTCATCACGAAAACGCGGACAAAGTTTACTGCCGAAAGCACGATTCCGCAAAGAAGCGCGACTCTTATCTCCTTCCACCAGACCTTTAGGACCTCCGAGCCCTTGATGTCGCCCAGCGCGAGGCTTCGGATAACAAGTATCGAGGCCTGCGAGCCGCAGTTTCCGCCCGTGTCCATCAGCATCGGGATGAACGCTATCAAAAACGAGATATTGGCAAGGCGCTCCTCAAAAGAATCGATAATAGCACCCGTAAAGGTCGCCGAAAGCATCAAGAGCAAAAGCCATGGAATCCTGTTTAAGAACTGACGCACCGCGCCCGTCTTCATATATGAATCCTCCGAGGGCGTTACCGCTGCCATAAGCTCGAAGTCCTCTGTCGCCTCGTCCTGAATGACCTCGACAGCGTCGTCTACCGTGATGATTCCGACAAGCCGTTTTTCGTTGTCAACGACCGGCATTGCCGATAAGTCGTATTTTGAGAACATCGAGCCGACCTCTTCTTTGTCCTCAAGCGTCGTCGCATAGATGACCTTTTCGTCCATAATGTCGCCGATTAAGACCTCGTCGCCGGCCATTAACATATCTTTGATAGTAACTGTGCCCTCTAAGATCCTGTTTTGATCGGTCACATAGAAATTCGAGAAATCCTCGACATCGTCCCCCTGCTGCCTTATGCGGGAGAACGCCTCTCGCACGGTCATTTCTTTTTTAAAGTCTAAAAACTCCGTGTTCATCAGGCTTCCGGCAGAGTCCTCCGGATATTTTAACAGCCTGTTTATCGCCTGACGCGTTTTGGAGTCAGTGTGCTTTAATATTCTGTTCACGGCGTTTGCCGGCATCTCCTCCAAAAGGTCGACCGTGTCGTCCAAAAAGAGCTCGTTTATGATGTTATGAAGCTCCGAATCCGTTATCGTCGTGATGATGCTCTCCTGAAGGTCGTGCTCCATATAGGCAAAAACCTCGGCCGCCTGCTCCTTCGGAATGAGCCTGAAGATCATGACCGCCATTTCCTCGTCGATACTCTCGAGTAGCTCTGCGGTGTCGACCTCGTTCATCGAGGTTATGATCTCCTTGATCCTCAAAAATTTTCTTGCCTCGAAAAGCTCGGAAAGTTCTTCCTTTAGTTCCTTAAAATCCTTTTCGTCCTTTTTTTCTTCCATTAAAAAAACCGCCTTTCTCCGAAAGACGGCAACAAAACAAGCCCTAAGCCTCAGCTTAAAGCGGTGTCGCGAACGCCTTCCGGCAAATTATTCAACTTAAAAATGCATAATCGACTGCCGTCCGCGTCCATTTAAACACCTCCGAAAAAATTATACTTTAAGTATATCACCAATCTTTTTTTCCGTCAAGTGCGAAAAATCACATATTTTGATATTATTTTGCACAAAATTAAGTCCGAATATGCGTGTTTTACTTGACTATGAGCGATTTTTAATATAAAATAGAATAGATAAAAACTATTAAGGAGTATTTTTATGTTCGCAGATAAAGCGGAAATTTTAATAAAAGCGGGAAACGGCGGAAACGGACTTGTTTCCTTCCGCCGCGAGATGTACGTTCCCGCCGGCGGACCGGACGGGGGCGACGGCGGAAAGGGCGGCGACATTGTTTTCGAGATTGACCCCGAAACGAGCACGCTTGCCGATTTTAAATTCAAAAGAAAATATTTTGCCGAGAACGGCGAGGACGGGAAGGCGAAAAGGTGCTTTGGCAAAAGCGGAGCGGACCTTGTGATAGGCGTTCCCGAGGGCACGCTTATCCGCGATAAGGAGACCGGGCGGATTTTAGCCGATATGACGGGCGAAAACCGCCGCGCCGTTGTCGCAAAGGGCGGAAACGGCGGCTTCGGAAACCAGCATTTTGCAACCCCGGTGCGCCAGGCGCCACAGTTTGCCAAAAGCGGGATAAAGACCAAGGAGCAGACCGTGACCTTAGAGCTTAAAATGATTGCGGACGCGGGGCTTATCGGCTTTCCCAACGTCGGCAAATCCACGATTTTGTCGCGCGTGACACAGGCGCGCCCGAAGATAGCCAACTACCATTTCACGACCCTTGTTCCCAACCTCGGCGTCGTTTTCATGGGCGAGGGCAGAAGCTTTGTCCTTGCCGATATTCCCGGAATCATCGAGGGCGCGAGCCGCGGGCTCGGG
>ERZ779851.396-NODE-396-length-43661-cov-6.446911_pt1 | contig 43661 bp, 35 predicted proteins | sample MGYA00511094_ERZ779851 | MGnify/ENA primary metagenome ERZ779851 (study PRJEB29588, sample SAMEA2155512) | human gut metagenome | biome: human gut; feature: human-associated habitat; material: faeces | place: Denmark | collected 2008/2010 ...
CCGTCCGGCGCAAGGTCAGGATTGGGAACTCCTTCGACAGGTCGTACCGGTTCACTACTCCGAATTTCTTAATAGTGTAGGCAGGGGTGCCGTCCGGCCAATGGGGACGCACTTTCTCGCCCTCCGTGCTGGTACCGTTGGTCAGAATGTCATTACACATATCGATAAAAATATGATCAGCTAAGCTCATGTTGTCTCCTTATTCTATCTTCTAATATATAACCGATTTCTCCGTGCTTCGCACTCTCGAAATCGTACACCCCTTCGTATTCCGGACTCTCGTCCTGCATACTCAGGGTTGCTTATGCCTCTCATAGGAAGTATTTCCTGCCTGCAAGCAGTCAGAAATACTTCCTATGAATGCACTTATATTTCCCATTTGTCACACAGGGAATTGATCTGGTCGGCGAACTTGGCCATGTCCTTATTGGTCATGACACCCTCGCTCTTGGTAACCAGCGCCAGCAGACGTCTTGCAGAAGCCAACAGCCTCTCGAAGACTCCGGTGACAGGCTTCGTCTTTTTCTTCACGGCAACCGGTGCAGCCTCATAGGTAAATTTATTGCTGATCAGGTCGAACTCCGTGCCACTATAAGGTGCGTAAGCCCTCTGCCCATACTCGATCTTCAGGCATTCGGTGAATGCAGTGCAGGCACTGTCTTCACCGTGTACCACAAACACCTTTTTCGGCTTCTCTTCAAAGGCCTGGATCCACTCGATCAGTCCTTCTTTGTCCGCATGGCCGCTTAATCCCGCCAGTTTCCGGATCTGTGCCCGCACCTGAATGGTCTCACCGAAAAGCTTTACCTCATCGGCACCCTCTACCAGCGCTCTGCCCAGGGTTCCCACGGACTGGTAACCCACGAAGAGAATCGTACATTCTTCTCTCCACAGGTTATGCTTCAGATGATGGCGGATACGTCCCGCATCACACATACCGGAAGCGGAAATAATAACCTTCGGTGTATCTTCAAAGTTAATTGCTTTTGACTCTTCACTTGTAATGGAAAGACGAAGTCCCGGAAAACTGATCGGGTTAATTCCCTGCTTTACAAGTGTCATAGCCTCTTCATCAAAGCAGCTATATATATTTTTCTGGAAGATTCCGGTTGCTTCTACCGCCAGCGGACTGTCGACATAAACCGGAAAATCAGGATAGCCTTCTACCATCCCTTCTGTCTTTATCTTCCGCAGGAAGTACAGCATTTCCTGTGTTCTGCCGACTGCAAAAGACGGAATGACCACATTACCGCCTTTGTCAAAAGTTTCTTTTAAGATCTTAACAAGTTCCCCAACATAATCAGGCTTCTCTTTTGTATGTAACCGGTCACCGTAAGTCGATTCCATAACGACATAATCTGCATCCTTCGTCGGCTTCGGATCCTTGATCAGCGGCTGATCTGTATTGCCGATATCACCGGAAAATACGATCTTCTTGGAAATACCGTTTTCTGTGATCCAGACTTCAATACTGGAAGAACCGAGCAGATGTCCGATATCCGTAAAACGGATCTGGATGCCCGGACATAATGTGATCATTGTATCATAATGGCACGGAACGATCTGCCGGATCGCACCATCCGCATCTTCCATTTTGTAGATCGGCTCTACCGCTTCCATATTGGCGGAACGCTTTGCCTTTCTGTTTTTCCACTCTGCTTCCTGCATCTGTATATGCGCACAGTCACGAAGCATGATGCTGCAAAGATCCGCTGTCGCATCCGTCATAAAGATCTGTCCCCTGAAGCCTCTTGCATACAAAAGCGGCAGCATACCGGAATGATCCACATGTGCATGGGTCAGAAGCACATAATCGATCAGCGATTCCTGTACCGGAAGATCTACGTTTTCAAATACATTTTCTCCCTGCTCCATACCGTAATCAACAAGAATATGCTTACCACACGCTTCGAGATAATGACAGCTTCCCGTCACCTCATGATCTGCCCCAATAAATTTCAGTTTCATGCCTATTCCTCCCTTAATTTGTAATGTATAATGTGTACCCCGTTCCATTATCTTATCACGATCCGCAGTGCATACAAAAGAAGCAGATGCACCGGATAAAACAGATAAAAGAACCATTTATTTCCATTTCCCTTTTTGCCATTATAAAAATAGATACAGATAAATGCCGGGAAGCACAGGCACTCCCACATCATACTGATATAGCCAACTACGCATGCCCTGACTCTGTCGGATCTGAACACATAAAAGATCAGTATCAGCAAGATCCCCATTCCACTGTAATCTGTTTTCAGGAAATAAGCTGCCCATATTGCCGCAATCCCGATCAGAACGGAAAGTGACAGCTTCAGTGGCATATCCCAGCCCTGCTTCTCCATAACACATTTGATGAGTGCTGTCGACAACAATCCCAGAAACAATGTAAAAAACACATTCTGTGCTCCAAACTCCAAAATTCTGTCAGACAGTGCCAGATCAAATGGGATCTCCGAAACCAGTGCAAACGCAAACAACCTCAGCAGATAGCGCTTTACATCATGCGTATGATATAATCCCTCCACCAGCACAAAACAGAAAATAGGAAATGCCGTCCGTCCGATCCCGCGCATCACCTGATACAGAATATCCGCCTGTGCAAAACAGGCCGTTCCCGCATAAAAAGATGTAAAAACAATAAAAAAAGCTGCCCCGAAATGATCGATCAACATTGTAATGATTGCAATATACTTCAATGTGCTGCCTGATAATCCATGTTCTTTTCCCGACAATTTCTGTGGCACGGCTTGATTCCTTCTCTTCTTTTAAACATCTGTCTTTCATACTTATACCTGTCTTACAGGATTCAGAACCATCTGTTCTGAATTGTCATCTCTATTTTAACATACTCCATCTGATTTATAAAGCGGAACCACCTGACGGAGTACTATCAAATGTCACAAATTTGTTTTTGTATTTTCTACATAATTTTTTCAAGAAATCATATCATTTTTTGTACATATTTGCTATAATCTTCTTATCACGCTGATAGATTTTTCTATCAGCCTTTCATACGCATACAACCGATGAAATTCGTAAACTTATATATCAGGAGGACAAAACACATGAAAAAATTAACCGATTTTGCAAACATAGCACAATTACAGACCTACATCAAAGACTGGAACAGTCTGACAGGTCTTTCCGCTGCCATTACCGATCTGGACGGCAACTGTCTGACAACTGCGATTCCGGAATCCTGCAGTACTTACCATGCAGAAGATGCCTTAACAGAGCTTACCCTGGGAGAAGAATCCATCGGTTCCATGCTCTATGGCACTCCGGCAGATTATACGGATGATCCTTCAGTATCTGTCCAGATTCTTCACTCCCTGCTTACTCTGGCGATCAACAACCAGTATGAAACTTCTCAGTTAAATACCAGACTCCAGACCTACAAAGACAGTATTACTACTCTCTCTTCTCTGATCAATGCGATCATTGAAAAATCACATGCTCTGGATAAGATCGAATCCAAACAGCGTATGCTTGCACTGAACGCTTCCATTGAAGCAGCCAGAGCCGGCGAAGCAGGTAAGGGTTTTGCAGTTGTAGCGGATGAAGTCGGTAAACTGGCAAGTGTATCCGATGAGATCAACACCGCTATCAAGGATACGATGACAGATATGGCAGATCTCGTAGAAAAGATTTCCGCACCGGAGCATCCGGTTATCTGATCAATCGGTTATTTACCATAATAAATGCACAGACAGCGAATGATATGTGTCATTCGCTGTTTTTCTTTCCTTGTACATCTGTTTTCTATTTCAATCTTTCTACTCCATATCTGCGATCTTCAATACACTTCCACGTTGTCTCACGCTCAGGCTTCATAACTTTCAGATCAACTCTTTCCCATTCCATTTCACTGTCTCTCTTTTTCTATCCTGTTTCCTACAGCTTACTTTCATAGCAGAAAAACGGCTGTCCGAACATCTCGCATTCTCCTACTACCGGAAATTGAAATACTGCATAGGATCGCAGTGCTTTCTTATTCTCCTTGTTGACCAGAAAATGTACGCTTTGATAGCCGCGTTTTTTCAGCTCCTGCATGCCATATTTCAGCATTTCTCTTGCCATCCCTTTATTTTGCAAAGACGGATGCACCGCAAGCCTTGCCAGTTCACCGCCCGGCTGCAGGTCATCTCGCCAGCAGGTGAGCTTTTTGACTGCCTCATCTTCATCGATCGAAATAGATGCTACGATTTCACCATTCTCATCTTTCATCACAAAAAGGGCATCTCTTGCCAAGTCAAATTCTATCTCCTTCATGCCCGGATAATGGTCATCCCATGCACAATATTCTCTGCCAAGCTGCATCTGATATAATGCCAGCACTTTTTCTTTATCCGTCACATCAGCCTGTTCAATCCTATACTGAGCCCGATGACAATCCACTCCCTGCTCCTCTTTATGCACAAATCGTTCTGTATCCAGATTCGCTTTTGCACTGATCTCTGTTACAGTCAGCTTCAATACCGCAGTCCTTGGCAGCGCACTTTCATTATATGCAAAATGCTTTGTTTCTTCGTGCCTTGCCATGATCACTTCATCGACTGCCCTTTTCTTATCTTCTCCCTCTAAAAACGTTACCGTTGCCTTTCCCATCACTGACAGATACCGCATGGTAACATTTTTCATTTCCGTAATGCAGTCCATATAAAGCGGCTTGTCCATTTCAAAGCTGCATACCGGATTTTGTGTGAGCAGTTCGTATCTTCTGCCTGCCATTGCCCCATGGACATACAGATAAAGCTGCTCTTCCTTTACTTCGTAAGCGAAATTCATTGGCACAATATAAGGGTAATCTCCGTCCGAAAGCCCCAAACGCACGATCTCACACTGCTCTACGATTTTCATGATCTCCGAAAAATCGGTCACTTCTCTGTCTTTTCTTCTCATTTGCCGACCTCCTTATAGCTGTTTCATCAGGTTCTATTCGTCCTCTGATCCAGCCTAAAACCTCCCTGCTGTTCGTTTGTTTGTGGAATTTAAGCAGTGAAGTTTCTCAGAATATTTCAGATAACTAGAAAAAGGATATCCTTAAGAGATATCCTTTTCGTGTAAAAAATAAGAGCGCGAGACGGGACTCGAACCCGCGGCCTCGACCTTGGCAAGGTCGCGCTCCACCAACTGAGCCACTCGCGCATATTGCCCTGCTTTTCAGCGGGCAAAATATATATTACATAATTCTTCCTGTCTTGTCAACTGTTTTTCCAGACATTTTCAAACTTTTTCAAACTTTTATACTGTAACCATTCAACCTCACTCGAAAAACCGCGTCCTACAATAGATCCCTATATCACCTTTTTGACTCAGACAACTACTCTGTTTCCATCCGGAGCATCCATCCTTCACGCTTAATATCCCGCTACCTTAGAGGCAAATTTCACCTTATAGATCCTTGTCAGTGACTGATCGATCCTCTCTTCTGTCAACTGTCCCTTCTTAACTGCATCCAGAATTCCATTATAAGACTTTGCGAAATTTTTTGTAGAAAGGATCATATCCGCCCCTGCCTCGATCGCACCTACTGCCGCTTCTGCATACGTGTATTTCTGATAGATACAGGATTTGTCCATATAATCCGTAATAACAATACCGTCATAGCCCCACTCATCTCTGACAATATCCGTAATGATCTCCGGCGAAAGAGAAGCCGGCCGCTTATCGCCTCGGATCTTAGGCAGACTGACATGGGATATCATCAAAAATTTAGCTCCTGCATCGATTGCTTCCTGATACGGTGCATATTCCTCTTTCAGGTCGTCTCTCGTTCGCTGCGAAATGATCTGACCACCGTTTCCTTCCTGCGTTGCATCTCCATATCCCGGGAAATATTTTACACCGGCAAATATACTCTGATCTGTCAGACCTTTTACTACATTTCGTGCAAGCTCCGCATTTGTTGCCGCATCTTTGCCAAATCCTTTTTGCTCTGCAATACTGCCATCTTTTAAAGAAACATCTGCAAGAGGTGCAAAATCTACGTTAAATCCAAACTGTTTTAACTCACTGCCCAGAGAAATACCTGCACTGTATGCACCCGTATTTCCCAATGACTCTGCTATCTCCTTTTGTGAAGCGATCACATTTTCCGAAATACCGGATGTAATAAACGGGCTGTCTTCTCCGCCTTCATCACTGATACCGATAAACAGGGAATTTTGTGTAAATACCTGCAGGTTGGAAACCATTTCCGATAACCCCTCTGCACTTGCTATATTACCATCCTTCAGAACAATACCTCCGACCGGATACTGATTCAGCTTCTCACTGATGCTGCTGCCCACCTCTGTAACAGGGGTTTCAATTCCAAGCAGCTGCTCCGGTGTCACAAAGAAAAGTGCTGCAGCTTTCTGTTCTATAGACATTCCTGCGATCTGTGAAGCTACCATTTCCTCCAGAACAGCCTCTGCATCCTCCTGATTTGCCGCATCAGTCTGGTCAGATGCCGTTTCGTCCGAACTGTCTGTATCTGTCACATCATCCTGTGCAACATCTGTTTCTTCCGGTGCATCTGTAGGCTCAGCTTCTGCCGTTTCCGCTTCTTCTGCCGTTTCCGCTTCTTCTGCCTTCTGTGCTGCCAACTCTTCCTCTTTCTTTGCTTCAGCCAATGCTGCGGCCGTTTCCTTTTCTGCTGCCTGCTGTTCCAGCATAGCCTGCTTTGCCGCCTCCTGCTTCTGTGCATGATTAGAAGAAATGGTATGTACAAGTGCTGCAATCCCGATGCCAAGCACCAGACAGACTGCTGCTGCAATGCCACCCAATACCAGCAATGCGTGTTTTCTTTCTTTTTGTCTTCTTTTCTTTCTGATCTCTTCCCGACTCAATCCACCAGATTCAAATTCCACTGTACAAACCTCCCATCCGGAACTGATAAGATATATGTATTGTTTATCTTATCACAAAAGCTTAGCGGGTATCAATCCTTTTCGACTGATACCCGCTAAATAACTGCTTGATCCATTGGATCTACCTCCGTATTCTGTTGTAACTCTTTCCATTTTCCTTTGTACTGATTGTACTGCAGCAGGTTGATCTCACTTTATCATTTGTCCGTTGCTGCCTCTCTTACTGTACTCGATTACGACTTCTTTTCTTCCTGTACAAATCAGATAAATTATTTTATCTTTTGTACTTTACTTATGTTTCTGGTGGATTGTACCTCTCTTTCTATAGATTTTGTAGCATCTATGTGAATTTCTTTTGTATGATTTAATTATATATACCACACACCATTTTGTCAACACATTTTTACATTTTTCTTTATATTTTTTTATTTTTCATCTATATTTTCTTTTTTCATTGTTTATTATTTGGTTTTCGTCTTACTTTTGTTGAATTTGTTAAAAATTTGTGTATTTTCAGTCTTTTTCAAGAAAAACCCCATTTTGTTTTTACACATTTCTGTATATAATGCTGGTACACCATTGTAAAAATTGATAAAATGATGTCAGAGCTAAAAGCCCGGCTTTGATACCTGCGAATTGTTCCGTGCTACACACCCCTACAATTCCAGCATCATACCATTTCAAAAAGAAAGGAGCATCTTTATGTCATTTGTAACTGATGCTTTTGCACTGAAGGCAAAAAGTATTATAAAAAACCTGGAGAAAAGAAATATGGAGGGATTCTACTGTGAAAACAGTCAGGCACTTCTTGATACAATCCTTCCGATGATTGAAAACAATTCTTCCATTGCATGGGGAGGATCTCAGACGCTGAACGAATGTGGACTTATGGATGCGTTGCAGCAGTCAGGCAGTTATACAATGATCGACCGTACAACTGCCAAATCACCGGAAGAAGCCCGGCAGATTTTTGCAAAATCCGTTCTGGCTGATTATTATCTGATGAGCACAAATGCAATCACCTTAGATGGTGAGCTGATCAATATTGATGGTAATGGTAATCGTGTTGCCTGCCTGATCCAGGGACCGAAACAGGTATTTATCATTGCAGGCATGAATAAAGTTGTTACAGATATCGGTACCGGTCTTTCCCGTGTACAAAATATCGCCACCCCGCCAAATACACTTCGTCTCAATAAAAAAACGCCCTGCACCATTACAGGCAGCTGCGCAAACTGTCTTTCACCGGACTGTATCTGCAACCAGATCGTTATTACCAGAAGAAGCGGTCATGTCGGCCGTATCAAGGTCTTTTTAGTTGGAGAAAATTTAGGATTTTAAACAGGATCTACATACAATCAGGACAAATCCGTTGTCCTCTTGAAAAGTGTCATGCGAAATGATTATCTCCCCCCTAATGTTTTCAGATGTGCCAGCAGACTTTTAGATATGTAAAGAAAACCCTGATTATCTTTAGATGTGTTTGAAAAATTACCGAACCGGCGAGAATTCAGACTCCGAAGACTGGAGACCACATGATTCATCCTGAAAGATGTATTTCTATGAAAACAAGTCAAGCGATCCGCTTGCCCTAGGTCAGTATAACGGAGAATGTGCTAAAATGCAACAATTTCTTTGCATTTTGGCACATTTTGCACACTTCTTTACTAAGGTTTTCATGTAATTCCCGTTTTTTATCCCCAGCAGCTTCTTTGCCTCTGCTTTTGTCATCTTTTGAGGCGCCATAAGTTTCTTATTTCTGAGCACGAAACAGAAATGCCATACAGCCGCAGTCACGCTTGCCTTCCCTGCGATTTACTATGCGCACATATTGCCGCACTCCGGTCGAAAAAGAGCGTTTCGATCCCTCCGTGCGGCAAGTGCTCCGTAAATCTCAGTCGGCTACGCTATCGACTGCTTACTGCATGGCATTTCTGTTTTCCAGGCCTCTTTACCAACGCAAAATGTGGATGTTGGCAGTATATGCCGCGAAAAATACCTGACACCAAGGAAAACGTTAGACCTTTTGACTCTGGCATCCTATTACATAAAAATGCGCCAGAACCGATATAAACGGAACTGGCGCCCTTTTCCTCAGAAGATTTTCAACTTCAAAAAATGCAACATCCGGCACTTCTTCCGCTTTACAAGGACACAGTTACCAGGTACCATTGCAGCAGAGAGTAATAATGCTATTACTCTGTTTTTCATTTTTTCTCCTTTTCCCTCCAGACAGCCTTTTATATTCTTATAATTTTCGCTCCTTTCCCCCGTTTTACAGCTATCTGGTCACAAGTTTTTCTTTATGACACCACATCATAAAGTATATTGGCAAATCTTTATAAAAGATCTGTCATCTGATTTTTGTATACAAAAAAACATGCGATACCTGATGTATGCATGTTATTGAAATAACCACAATTTCATCTCATTACAAAATGAGATAATTGTTTTATTATACCATTTAAAACTTGTACTACTTTTCCCATACATAAGATTATCCCCTGTCCCCTGATCTGAACCAATCAATTCATGACACAAGTATATTATATGCCATTCAAAACAGATGGTTTATGGCAAAAATAACATCTTTTTGGCAAAAAAACATCACGATATTCTCGTGATGTTTTTTTCATGTCATATTTTGCATTTTTTACGGCAAATAATGCATATTATTAATCATTTCTTATAATAACGGATATTTCTCTGTTAATTTCTTTACGATTGCTGCAGCTTCCGGTACTTTCTCCTCGCCGCCTTTGATCACAAGTGCGATTGCTTCTGCGATCTGATCCATATCCTCTGTATTCATGCCACGGGATGTTACGGCAGGTGTTCCTAAACGGATACCGCTTGTGACAAACGGAGACTGCGGGTCATTCGGGATCGTATTTTTATTAGCAGTGATGTGCGCCTGATCCAGCAGCTTTTCAATTGCTTTACCGGTCAGTCCGTAATTTGTCAGGTCGATCAGCATCAGATGATTGTCTGTACCACCGGATACGATCTTGATATCTCTGTCCATCAGTCCCTTGCAAAGTGCCTGTGCATTATCAACGACCGCTTTTCCGTATGCTTTGAAATCATCGGAAAGAGCTTCCTTGAAGCAGACTGCTTTTGCTGCGATCACATGCATCAGAGGACCGCCCTGGATACCAGGGAAAATTGCCTTGTTGAAATTATATTTATCTGCTGCTTCCTGATTGCAGAGGATCATACCGCCACGTGGTCCGCGCAGTGTCTTATGTGTTGTCGTTGTTACAACATCTGCGTATGGGATCGGGCTTTCATGCATGCCTGTTGCAACCAGACCTGCAATATGTGCCATATCTACCATAAGTACAGCACCGACTTCATCGGCGATCTCACGGAATTTCTTAAAATCGATCTTACGTGCATAAGCAGAAGCTCCTGCAACGATCATCTTTGGCTTACATTCCAGTGCGATCTCTCTTACCTTATCATAATCGATAAAGCCTTCATCATTAACGCCATATGGTACACAGTGGAAGTATTTACCGGACATATTCACCGGTGATCCGTGCGATAAATGTCCGCCGTGGTCTAAGTTCATACCCATAAAGGTATCACCCGGCTGCATAACAGCAAAGAATACTGCCATATTTGCCTGTGCACCGGAATGCGGCTGTACATTGACATAATCGCATCCAAACAGTTCTTTTGCTCTTTCTCTGGCAAGATTTTCCACAACATCAACACATTCACACCCGCCATAATAGCGTTTGCCCGGATATCCCTCTGCATATTTATTTGTCAGCGGGGATCCCATTGCTGCCATAACTGCCTTACTTACCCAGTTCTCTGAGGCGATCAGTTCGATATGATCATTCTGTCTGTTCTGCTCTGCTACAATTGCCTCTGCAATTTCAGGGTCTACATTTCTTACTTCGTCTAGTGAATACATGTCCTCTCCTCCTGATTGTCTTTCTGTTTTGAACTCGCTTTTTGCTCCGTCGCAGTCAGTATAGCATATTTTCTCATATATGAAAATATGAAATATCACAAGGAAATCTGGTAGTTGCCCACACTTTCCCTCCCTGCACGTTTATATTTTCCTGTCCAAATCATTAAATTTCCCTTATTTTTTCTCAATAAGTATAGAACGTATTTTTACTTTATGATAGACTGATACGATACAGGCAGGTATGTAATTGTATTCTGTCAGCTACATAAGAGGAGGCATGCAGAATGTACCATATCATTGTGAATCCCAGTGCCAAAACGGGACTTGGCAGGGCAAAATGGCGCGAACTGAAAAAAATACTGGACGCGGAAAAAATCACTTACATTGTACATTTTACAAAATCGGCGCAGGATACCTGCCGCTATACACGTTCTATTACTGACCCGTGTCTTTATAAATATAATGCTGTTCCCAATCAAATACTTGTCCTTGGCGGCGACGGCACTTTAAACTGTGTCATCAACAGTATTCTGGATCCGGATCACACTTTTGTTACTTATCTGCCGGCCGGTACAAGTAATGATTTTGCCAGAGCGCTCCATATCAGCGATCTTCCGGAAGATGCCATGCGCACGATCAGAAGAAGATCCGAAGCTGCAACAGATCTCGGTGTTGTCCGCTGCGGGCACAAAAAGAGAAAATTTGCTGTCAGCTCCGGTATAGGATATGATGCTTCCATCTGCGAGGAAGCATTACGTTCACCTGCCAAAAAAGTATTGAACCGTCTTGGGCTCGGTAAACTGACTTATGTCAGCATTGCCTTAAAGCAGCTGCTTCTTTTAAAACCGGTTTCCTGCGATCTGTATCTGGACGATAAACCGCCGGTGCATTTTCACCACTTTATGTTTGCGGCCATGATGCAGCAGCCTTATGAAGGCGGCGGCTTCAAGTTCTGTCCAAAGGCAGATGCAACAGATGGTATGCTTGATATCTGTGTTGCCGGCAATGTTTCCAAGTTCCGTGTTCTTCTGCTGATTCCACTTGCAATCTTTGGCGGACATGTCGGACATCGAGGAATCCATTCTTACCGCGCAAAAACCGTCCGCATCGTCACCTCCAGACCACTCTGTATCCATACAGACGGAGAGATTGTAGGACATTATAAAGAACTGACCGCCACAACAGACGGAAAGCTGCTTTATTACCAATAAACAATCCTGTCTTTACAGACTTTTTTGAAAGGGAGATTTTCATGAACCGCATTATTTCATTTTGCAAACAATATAAACATGCACTGCTTCCCATCCTGTATGCACCTGTGTATCTGCTCATCTTTTTCTATCTGGAAAAAAAACCTGTTTCGCAGATCCATGTTATTGAAATGAGCATCGACCGCAAGATCCCGTTCTGCGAATACTTTGTGATCCCGTACTATCTCTGGTTTCTTTATGTGGCAGCTACGGTCGTTACTTTTGTTTTTCTGGAGCGGAAGGATTATTATAAGCTTTGTCTCACACTCGGGGTTGGCATGACTTTGTTCTTGATCGTATCCTATGTCTATCCAAACGGTCTCCAGCTCCGACCGACTACCTTTGCACGTGATAATTTCTGTGTATCACTGGTCAAGGCAATGTATGCGACAGATACACCGACCAATGTATTTCCAAGCATCCACTGCTTTAACTCCATGGCATGCAATGCAGCGATCTGTCACAACAAAAAAATCGGAGCCATCCGACCGATCCGATATGGCTCCATACTGCTCTCTACTGCTATTATATTGTCAACACTCTTCATCAAACAGCACTCCATGTTTGATGTACTGACTGCATTTGCGCTGTTCGTCATTCTGTATATTCCTGTTTATCTGCTTCCCGCAAGATCACAGGCATCTAAATATCATACAGATTCAGAGCTTAGTTAAATTTCATTACCTTTTGCGCAAGCCTGTATAAAAACTCCGAAATTCTTCTTCCGCTTCTGCCGGGCAGATTCATGGTATTTCCCAAAAGTCCGTACCGCAGACGAAGAAAGACTTTCGGATTTTTTTGATGGATGTATGCCCAGAGTTCCTCTTTTTTCTCAATGGCTTCCTCTGTCCGTGCACGGATCAGCATAATGGAAGACACCGTCGTAATGATATCCAGATACTTTACCATATAATTATAGGTTTTTCTGTTGGTGATCTTGGTTGTTGTCAGATAATCGACCATCAGCTTGTTAACCTTGATCTGCTGGTCAACTCTGCCGATCATAACCTTCTCATTGACAGACTGATCTGCCCGTCCTATATAATATCTGTAAAAATTGGTATCAATATAGTAAATCTTCTTCACATACGGAAGCGGATTAAATGCGAAAATATTATCCACATAGAAGGTGTGCTCCGGAAGCTCCAGTCCACAGTCATGCAGCAGCTTTGTACGATAAATAATGGAATGCATCAGAATGTACTGTGTTTTATTAAAATGTCTGACCTGATCCCATGTAAAGATTTCATTTTTCGGCAGTGCATGGCGGAAGGAAACAACCTTTTTCCGCTTTTCGCCCTGCTTTTCATACACATAGTTTGCCAGAAGCATATCTATCTGCTGCCCGCTTGCGACAAGTTCTCTGAGCGCCTGCAGTATCTCATAATAGGATTCCTCTTTGACCCAGTCATCACTATCCACCACCTTGAAAAACAGGCCTGTTGCACCAGCAATACCGGCATTGACGGCAGATCCATGCCCGCCGTTTTGCTTATGGATCACCTTGACGATCGCCGGGTATTTCTGCGCATAGGCATCTGCCATTTCAGCTGTGCGGTCGGTAGAACCGTCATCTACGATCAGGATCTCAACATCTTCTCCCCCTACGAGCAGGGACTCCATACATCTATCCAGATAATCCTGCGAGTTGTAACAGGGTACTGTTATTGTTAAAAGTTTCATACCGTTTTCCCTTCGTATTTTTGTCTATTTTATCTCAAAAAATGTGCATTGCCTAGTACAATATTGAGCCCATCCGTATAGGCTCTGAATGCACTTGGTATCGGATAGACAGCTTCTATCTCCTGAGGCAGGATCAGATGATAATTCTCCTGCTGCCGCTCCTGTGGCCATGCTGCCGCCACACGGATGAGCCAGCCCTGCATATGCCATTCCTTATGTGTAAATATGTGTACGCTGTCCTGCATCCGCTCCAGATATAACGGCTCATATCCCAGCTCTTGTACCTGCTGTTTCACTTCTTCGTCTGACAGCCAGCCTTCCGCATTCGGAAATTCATACAAGCCTGCCAGAAGCCCCGTCTTTCCTCTTTTATGGATCAGGATCCGGTCACCGTCACAAAGCAGGAATACCGTCTTTTTCTCTTTCTTCCGCGACTTCTTCGGTGCTTTATACGGTATTTCCTTCAGCCGTTCTTCTTTTCTTGCTACGCATCTGTCCTGCCATGGGCAGCTTTCACATTTCGGCATTCCGTTTGGCAGGCAGACCGTCGCACCAAGCTCCATCATTGCCTGATTCACATCACCCGGTCTGTCCTTTGGCATAATACGCACAAGTGCTTCTTCTGTTTTCTTTTTAAACCGTGGATCCAGAATATCCGAATCATCCCCATACAGTCTGGTAAGAATCCGCAGCACATTCCCATCTACCGCAGGAAGCGGAATCTGAAACGCAATAGAAGCGATCGCTCCCATCGTATAACTGCCGATTCCCGGCAAAGCAAGGATTTCCTTTGCATCAGCCGGCATTTCCCCTCCATATCTCTCTACCAGGATCTGTGCAGCCTTCTGCATATTCCGTACACGATTATAATATCCGAGTCCTTCCCAGAGCTTCAGAAGATAGGATTCTTCTGCACCTGCAAGATCCCGTACAGTCGGCAGTGCCTGCAGAAACCTGTCATAATATGGTTTTACCGCCTCTACTCTTGTCTGCTGCAGCATGATCTCAGACACCCAGATGTTGTAAGGATCTTTTGTCCCACGCCAGGGCAGGATCCGTTTAGCCTCATCATACCACGCAAGAAGCGGTGGAATAATTTCTGTTTCAATCCGGTATTCCTTCATCAGCGCAGCCTTACCCGTTCAAACTTTTCTTTCATTAAAAGACAATTCTTCAGTTCCATGTAGCGCTGCTCCAGATCGCCCGGTTCGATCTCCACATCAATGGCAACTGCCATCGTGTTGATCATATCATCCGTGATACGGTCATGCATAGATGACAGTATATTCAGCCTGTCTTCATAGGAATGCGACTCCAAAAAAGCCAGCACGGAAGGATCCAGTGCAGCATATGCTTTATTTTCTTCATCCATTTCTTCCTTTGCGAGCTCCGTCAGGACCTTATCCGAAACAACAGAAGTGCTGGCGCTTTCTTCTGTTTCCGTCACACCTGCATCTTCTTTTTTCTCTACCTTTTCAAAACGGTATTTCTGCGCACAGTCGGGGTATTTTTCATGATCGACCTCGCCCAAAAACATGGCTGTCGGCCTTATCCAAAGCGAACCGTCCCCATACAGCTTTCTGTATATAACGTATTCTTCGCCTGTTTCGCTGTGCCGTGCGGTATCCTCTACCAAATAGTAATCGCCCTTAAAGTGGCGGTATACGCGCTTGAGTTTAAGCTCCTGCATTCAAAATGCTCCTTTCCGTAATAATGCCGGGAACGCATGCTCCCGGCAAAAAGCTTACACGCCAATCTTCACGCGGTAAGTGCATCCACGCGGCTGATAAGATCATTCAGCGTATGAATGCTTTCTTCGTCCTCCACTATAAGGTCAAATTCATCTTCAACCTCAAGTATTATCTCGGTTAGATCAAGTGAATCGATGCGCCTGTCACAGGAACCTTCCCCGGCTATAGCGCGCGCGATATCCATGATCCGCTCACCATTTGACATAAAACGACCTCCGAATAATTGCTGATAAATAAATATGACGTATTATGCGCAAAAATCACGCAAACGCAATTCTACTGCAAATATCAGCCATTGTCAAGCAAGGGCATAACATATGACTTCCATATGGGGTGGAAGTGAAGTATAATACAACAATGTTAATTTTGAAAGGAGCGGGCGATGCAGAAAAAGAAAACAGCTCATAATAAGGCAAACGAAACAAAAAACGCCAATGTAACGGCATGGGCTACCGAAAAGGTGATAGTGGATAAGAAAACGCCTGAGGAAAAGAAAAAAGAAACTGAAAGGGAAGAAGTGCCAAAGAGCGGGAAGGCAAAGCTTATATCCATTTTGTCCGCGGTTGTGCTGGCGCTTATACTAATATTCAAGCCTGAACTTTTGCTGGGTGCTATAAATTCGGTCGCAACGGAGAGTGCCGACGGCGTGTATGCCGCATTTATAGACGTTGGCCAGGGCGACAGCATATTCCTTCGTTCACCGAATGGGAAAACCATGCTTGTTGATGCCGGCACGCCGGATTCATTTGAAAGCATACAGAATGTGCTTAGCGAAGAGGGTGTGACTAAGCTGGACGTGGTAGTAATGACCCACCCGCACAGCGATCATATGGGCAGCATGAAAAGAGTGATAGATAATTACGACATAGGCACGTTTTACATGCCGGACGCCGTGAACACCACAAGCTCATTCGACCGCATGCTCAGCGCACTTGAAAAGAAAAAGGTAAAGACCAAAGTGATATGGGGCAGCGCAAAAACCACGATAAATTGGGATGGCGACGTTGAGGTGCGTGTACTTTCGCCCATAAAAGGCGCTGATTATCAGGACAACCTTAACGACATGAGCGTTGTTATAAAGGTGACCTACGGCGAGACATCGCTGCTGCTTACGGGTGATGCCGAAAGCTATGCGGAGGAATTGATGATAGCATCAGAAAAGGAGCTGCTGCAGGCGGACGTGCTGAAAATAGGCCATCATGGATCGTCAACGTCCAGTTCACAAGCATTTCTTGACGCCGTGCAGCCAAAGGCGGTAGTCATATCGTTAGGTAAAAACAATGATTATGGTCATCCGCATAGGGAAACTATGCAGCGGCTTAAAAAGCTGGGAACAGAAATATACCGCACCGATGAACTCGGTACGGTACGAATGCTTTTTACCGAAAGCGAGGTACGTTTACTCAAGGGGAGCAAATAATTTTTCGAACAGTTCGCGCATTTTATCGGGCGGGAGTTTTTCTTTAGCCCTGTCGTATGTCAACAGCCCGTTAAGCTCGTCCTCAACGTCGCTCAGCTGCGTGTAAATGGCAGCGGATAGCCCTTTTGCGTAAGCGGGGGCTATTTCTTTTTCGTAAAGAGCGCTGAACGCTTCAAACAATGCTTCATCGGTTTTCATGCGCTTGTAGCCAAAATCCCTGCGGTTAAAGCAATGGCCGTTTATGCGGCGGTTGAAGCCGCCGAATTCGCTCAGAACAACGGGGCGGGCAAGCTTATCCGATGCGAAATCGAACCGCTTGAAATACACATGCAGGCTTTTTACATCGCCAGCGCCTTGGTCATGCCAGCCGCTTGCATGGTCGATCGTGCGCGTATCATCGAGTGATAGTATAACGTCGCAGGCTTTCGCCGCGTCAAACTGGCCCCAACCTTCATTGAAAGGCACCCACATGGCTATGCATGGACAATTATAAAGCTGAAGCACCATCTCTTTAAGTTCTGCATAATATTGCGCGCGGCCTTCTGCATTTGCCCTGCCGAAGCGCGCATAGTTGGCCTCACCGTCGCTTATTTCGCCTATCCCGAGCAGGGGGAGGGAGACGACGGTGCTTTTATATAACTCACCTCCGTTTGGCATATCCTGCCAAACCAGCATGCCAAGCCTGTCGCAATGGTAGTAGAAACGCATAGGCTCGATCTTTATATGCTTCCTGAGAGTATTGTAGCCGTAGGCCTTCATGGTTAAAATGTCGTGTATAAAGGCTTCGTCGCTCGGCGCGGTATATAAACCATCAGGCCAATAGCCTTGATCCAATACGCCGTTGTGAAAATACGGCTTGTTGTTCAACATCAGCCGCGGCGCGCCGTTTGAGCCTATGTCTACGGAGAATTTTCGCATGGCGAAATAGCTTTTTACGCTGTCCTCGCCCATGCGCACGTCCATATCGTAAAGATAAGGCGATTCGGGGCTCCATGCGCGGAATCCAGACATGCTCATGCGTATAGGCTGATTGGCGGTACCATAGGCCACAACATCGCCCACACGGATAACGGTTTCCTTTTGCGAATCGGCATAATTGCTGAAAGCGGTTATTTCCACGGCACTTTGGTCAAAAAGCGGCGTAATGCTCAGTTCTTCGATATATTCTTCGCTTACGCTTTCAACCCATACTGTTTGCCATATTCCGCTCTGCGGTGTATACCATATCCCACCGCGCTTTGTCTTCTGCTTGCCGCGGGAATGATATGACGCGTCCGAAAAATCGCGCACCTTAACGGTTATAACGTTTTCCTGACGAATATACGGCGTTATATCAATGGTGAAGGCGGTGTATCCGCCAACGTGGCTGCCTGCATCGCAACCGTTTATGTATACCGTGGCTATTTGATCTACCGCGCCGAAATGCAGCAGTATGCGCCCATGGTTAAAGCCGGATGGAATATCGAAATGCCGCGTATACCAAAGCGACTCGTTCGGATGTACTGTGCGGTTTACGCCGGAAAGCTCACATTCCGGTGAAAAAGGAACGATTATTTCGCCGTCCATGGCTTCCGGTACTGCGTCGGCAGAAGTTATCGCATACTGCCATACGCCGTTCAGATTGATATAGCTTTCGCGCCTTAGCTGCGGGCGCGGATATTCGCTGAGCACATTTGCCTTGTCAAGCTTTTCGCCCCATCTTGTTTTCATCTATCGTTCCTCCGTTAAAGTTTATATCAATATGGAAAACCGCCGCCGACTTCAAGCACCTGCCCGGTTATGAACGATGCGCTGTCCGATGCCAGAAAGAGCATTGCGCCTGCAACATCGTCCGCTGTGCCGAGCCTTCCCAATGGTGTGCTGTCTATAAGCTGCTGCCGATCGGTTTCATCAAATTTAACCATCATGTCCGTATCTATAACGCCGGGGGCAATGCAGTTCACGCGAATGCCGGATGGGCCGAGCTCGCGGCTAAGCGCCTTCGTAAGGCCTATTACGCCAGCCTTTGCCGCGGAATACGCCGCTTCGCAGGAGCCGCCGTATATACCCCAAACGGAGGATACGTTTATTATGCTTCCGCCGCTGCGGCTGCGCATTGACGGGAGGGAGGCATGTATCATGTTATATACGCCGGTAAGGTCTGTATCTATAACGCGGCGCCATTCATTATAGGACATATCCTCAAGCATTGAATAGTGCGCAACGCCGGCGTTGGCAATCAATACGTCTATGCCGCCGAGCGTTGAACATATATATTTGGCCATGCTTTCCGCAGCGGCAGTGTCGGCAATATCACCCTTGACGGGAACGGCCATTACGCCAATTTCGGCCATCTGCTGCATAAGGCTTTGCATTGCATCATCGTTTTCATGATAACCCGCAGCTATCTTGTAGCCTGCGCGGGCGAAATGCAGCGCCGCGCTTTTGCCTATCCCGCGCGAAGCGCCGCTTATCCATACGGTTTTTGCCATTGCATGTCCTCCGTTAAAAGCATTAAAATGCTAAGATAAACAATATCATAAAATCACACATTTTTCCATAGGTCTGCGGATGATTGGTCAAAATTAAGTAACTAATTAAATTGTTTAATTATTCGCTAAAATGCGATATAATATACGATGTTACTCACGGGAGAAGGAGAGAATAATGGAGCAAAAGAAAGCGCGTAAGGCAGGCATAATGGACATTTTGCGCAGCCCGTACGCACACCGGTTTTTCAAAAAGTACAAATGGAGCTATCTGCTCGGCATGGCTATACTTATAGTGATAGACAGCGCGCAGACGGAGGTTCCCCGCATAGTCGGCCAGGTCATAGACGGAATAAAGTACACGACCATTGATGAATCCGGCTTTGCGTCTGCAATCATAAGGATGGCCGTTATAGCCGTATTGGTTCTGGCGGGCAGGATAGGGTGGAGATACTGCATATTCGGTGCGGCAAGAAAAATAGAGCGCGATATGCGAAACGATCTTTTCAGCCATCTTAACACGCTGCCGGTATCGTATTTCCATGAGCATAACGCTGGCGAGATAATGGCATACATGACCAACGATATCGAGGCCGTGCGCATGACGTTTGCGGCAACGATAATGATGGGCCTTGATATGATAACCATCGGCGTCACCACGCTGCTGAAGATGATATTCCAGATAGACTTCAGGCTGAGCCTTGTCACGGTTATACCACTCAGCATGGTCGCTTTCGTGAGCATGTTTGTCGGGCGAGAGATGCATAAGCGCTTTACCAAACGGCAGGAAGTGTTCGCCAAGGTTTCCGATTTTGTGCAGGAAAAGCTCAGCGGAATAAAGGTGATAAAGGCCTTTGTTCAGGAAGAGAAGGAAATAGCGGCGTTTGAAGCTGTCAACAGCGAATCGCGCACGGCTAACATAAGGGACGCGAAGGTGCAGGCGTTTATGTTCCCGTTTATGCACATGATTGCTGGCTGCTCTATGGCAATAGCTATAGCCTACGGCGGATATATAGCGATACTCGGCCGCATAACCGTAGGCGACTTTTCGGCGTTCGTGCAGTATCTTAATATGCTTGTATGGCCGATAGCATCCATAGGCAGGATAATAAACGTTGTAACGCGCGGCTCAGCCTCGCTGAAGCGTGTTGAGAGCGTTTTACATACAGAATCCGATATAAAGGATGCTTTGCCTGAAATAGCCACTACTGAGCCCGTTAATGGCGAAATTGAGGCACGCGAGCTTACGTTCCGCTATCCCGGTACGGATAGGGATGTGCTGAAGGATATATCGTTCCATATTGAGCCGGGGCAGACGCTTGGCATAGTGGGTCGCACGGGCGCGGGCAAGACCACGCTTGTGAACCTTATGCTAAGGATAATAGATCCGGACGACGATATGCTTTATATCGGCGGCAGGGAGATACACACAATACCGCTGCAAACGCTAAGGGCGTCAACCGGCTATGTTATGCAGGACAACTTCCTGTTTTCCGATACCATACGCAACAACATTGCGTTTGGCGACCATACCAAGTCATTTGAAGAAATTCAGCAGGCGGCGAAGATGGCATGTGTGCACGACAACATAGTTGATTTCCCCGATGGATATGAAACTATGGTTGGCGAACGCGGCGTTTCGCTTTCCGGCGGACAGAAACAAAGGATATCCATTGCGCGTGCGCTGATACTTGATCCTGAAATATTGATACTGGACGATGCGCTTTCTGCCGTTGATACCGATACGGAAGAAAAGATACTTGAAAATCTGAAAACGCTGCGCCACGGTAAGACGAATGTAATTATTGCGCACCGTATTTCTACGCTGCAGAATGCAGACAAGATAATTGTTGTCGATGGATCAAGAATAATAGAGGAGGGCAACCACGAAGAACTGGTAGCCCAAGGCGGAATGTATGCGGATCTATACCGCAGGCAGCTGCTTGAAAAAATGAAGAAGGAGGAATACAAGCTGTGAGCATGAGCAAGGCAAAAGAAAAAACGCTCTCGCCAAACCGCCGCCTTCTCAGATACGCGCGGCCGTACATAGGCTATTTTATGCTGGCGTTTGCAATAATACTGGTGCTGGTATGGCTTGAACTGTATCAGCCGCAGATATTGGGCGAAGCGGTGGATGAATGCGTTGCAAAATATGAAAAGATATCCAGCAATGGTTTCAGCATAGAGGAATTGAAAAAACTGCGGGCAGATGACCTGAGCAAGGTCATAAAGCTTGGCCTATTGTACTTTGGCACGGTTATTGCCGTGATGGTACTTACATATACGCAGGCAAGCATACTGGCCACAACGGGGCAAAAGATAATATATAACCTGCGCAACGATATATTCAGCCATATGATGAAGCTACACATAGGCTTCTATAACGATAACCCTATAGGCAGGCTGGTCACAAGGGTAACTAACGACTGCGAAACGGTGAATGAAATGTTCACGAGCGTTATAGTGAATATACTGAAAAGCTTTTTTGTGCTCGGCGGCGTTATAGTGATGATGCTCAGCTACAATGTTAAACTGTCGCTGTATATATTTATCGTTATCCCGTTCATAACCGTTGCAACGTTTGTTTTCCGTAAGGCCACGCGGAAGATTTATCGCGTAATGCGCGCCAAAATATCCGAACTGAACGGCTTTGTGGCGGAGCATGTGTCCGGCATGAAGGTGGTGCAGGCGTTTACAGTTGAAAAAGATGTTAAGGATGACTTTGAAGCAAGGACGGAAGAACTGCGCGGAATAAACATGAAGCAGCTTATGGCGTTTGCGTTGTATAGCCCCGTGCCGTATGTTATGAATATAACGGCTCTTGCGATACTGATATTCGTTGGCGGACATATGGCGATAGACGGCGTTATAACCATAGGCACTATGATAATATTCCAGCGGTACATAAATAATTTCTTCCAGCCTATACAGGAACTGGCGGAGCAATTCAATACCATACAGTCCGCAAACGCTTGCGCAGAGCGCATATTCTGGCTGCTGGATACGGAACCGCAGATAGAGAATGCACCGGATGCGGTGAGCATGGATAACTTTAAGGGCAAAATAGAGTTCAAGAATGTTTGGTTTGCCTATAAGGACGAGGACTGGGTGCTCAAGGATGTATCCTTCACGGTTGAACCCGGGCAGCGTGTGGCGTTCGTTGGAGCAACGGGCGCGGGCAAAACCACAATACAGAACCTTATTTGCCGCTATTATGACATTCAGAAGGGCAGCATAACCATAGACGGTGTAGACGTTAAAAAGATAAAGCTGGAGGATCTTAGACGCAACATAGGCCAGATGCTGCAGGACGTGTTCCTGTTCACCGGAGACGTGAAGGACAACATCCGCCTGAATGAGAAGAACATCACGGATGAGGATATAATTGCGGCGGCAAAGACCGTTAATGCGGCAAGCTTTATTGAAAAGCTGGATGGCGGCTATTCGCACCATGTTATAGAGCGCGGAGCGGCTTTCTCGGCAGGGCAAAGGCAGCTTATATCGTTTGCACGCGCGCTTGCATTCAAGCCGTCTGTGCTTATATTGGACGAAGCTACGGCCAATATAGACACCGAAACAGAATCGCTTATACAGGATGCGCTCGGCAAAATGATGGAAGGCCGCACAACCATAATGGTTGCGCACAGGCTTTCCACAATACAGAATGCGGACAACATAATTGTTATGCACAAGGGGCGCATAGTTGAGGAAGGCACGCACCAGGAGCTACTTGAGAAGGGCGGCATATATTATAAATTGTATAAGCTGCAATATGAGCATGATGCCGCATAATGCATAAAGTTACAGACTGGCCGCGAAAGCGGCCTGTTTTTATGCGAATTAACTCATACTTATACAACATGAGGCAGGCATAAGCATATATTCTTAACGAAATCTTTATACAGAAAAAATGTGAAGGAAATTTTAACTATAAATCAAACACTTTGTGAATTGTTTTTTAACATTAAAATGAAATGTGAAGAAATAGGAATTTACGCAGTAACATGCGAGATTATAGATATATAAGCAATAATTACAAAGTGAATATATAAGTATTGTGTAAATAATAACATGTATAAAGAAGATGTTAATTCAAATTTTCCATTGAAAAAAGCATTGTGATTCGTAATAATATTTAGTAAACTGATACTAAATCAGAGCAAAAAAGAATAGGGGTGTTCTTATTTGACTCGGACAAATCATAGGAGGAATATCACAACATGAACGACATTCTACTCCCCATTGTGCAGACGATCAATGCGTATCTGTCTGACTACATACTTGTAGTGCTGCTTTTAGGCTGCGGTCTGTACTTCTCTATCCGCACCAAGTTCGTGCAGGTTCGCTGCTTCGGCGAAGGCATGAGGAACGTGTTCGGCAAACTGTCCCTCAAGGGCGGCAAGCAGGGCGGCGGCATGAGCTCTTTCCAGGCTCTGGCAACCGCAATCGCGGCTCAGGTTGGTACCGGTAACATAGTCGGTGCCAGCGGCGCCATCCTCGTAGGCGGCCCCGGCGCAATATTCTGGATGTGGATAATTGCCTTCCTTGGCATGGCCACCATCTATGCTGAAGCTGTTCTGGCCCAGAAGACCCGTATTGTTAAGGAAAACGGTGAAGTACACGGCGGTCCCGTTTACTACATCCGCACTGCCTTCAAGGGCACCTTTGGCAAAATACTGGCCGGCTTCTTCGCCATCGCCATCATACTTGCCCTTGGCTTCTTCGGCTGCATGGTTCAGTCCAACTCCATCGGTTCCACCATGGAAACTGCGTTTGGTATTCCTTCCTGGATAGCCGGTATCGCGCTGGTTGTTATAGCGGGCTTCATATTCCTTGGCGGTATGGATCGTCTTGCTTCCGTTACCGAAAAGCTCGTCCCCGTTATGGCTACGTTCTATCTCCTTGGCGGTCTTATTATATTCTTCGCCAATATCACCAAGGTTCCCGAAGCTTTCGGCATGATCTTCAGGTATGCGTTTGAGCCCCAGGCCATCATCGGCGGTGCGTTCGGCGTAGCCATAAAGAAGGCCATATCCCAGGGCGCAAAGCGCGGCCTGTTCTCCAACGAAGCCGGTATGGGTTCCACCCCTCATGCGCATGCGCAGGCTAATGTTAAGGATCCTCATGAGCAGGGTACCGTTGCCATGATCGGCGTGTTCATCGATACTTTCGTTGTTCTGACAATCACTGCTCTGACCGCTGTTATCACCCTTTACACCAAGGGCGGCATACTGGCGGACGGCACCATACCCGAAGCTATCAACAAAACCAACCTTGCACAGACTGCTTTCGGCACTCTGCTTGGTGAAGCTGGCGGTAACATCTTCATAGCCATAGCGCTGTTCTTCTTCGCGTTCTCCACCGTTCTCGGCTGGAACATGTTCGGCAAGATCAACGTGGCTTACCTCTTCGGTAAGAATGCTAAGAGTGAGAAGATCGCCACAACTGTTTACACCGTAATCTCTCTGATATTCATATTCCTCGGCACTCTGGCCTCCAACGATCTGGTTTGGGAACTGAGCGATATGTTCAATCAGCTGATGGTTATCCCCAACGTTATCGGTCTTATAGCGTGCGGCGGTCTGGTTGTTTCCCTGACGCACTTCAACAAGAAGAAGGACCAGATAAAGGTTGTAGAATAACATTTCCTTATAGAATAGAATGAGTGAAGAACGGCGCGGCTTCGGCAGCGCCGTTTCTTTATATCCAAAACATGCCCCAAACGTAAAAATGACATTTGCATGCCTTTATATTCCTTAACAGGAACTAAACATCATACAAAAAGCAAAAGAAATTTATTTTATTGTTTTCGAGAAAATACAAAGAAAGTTACGGAAACGCAAAACTGAATATTGGCTGAAATTATGATAAACATGGCGTAATTGTGTTAAATTATTTATATTTGCATGTCTTTATAACGCAGCATAAATTTTTTAATCTATTTTTTCAATCGTAAAAACCATTGAGAAGATGGTTTTTATTTAGTAAACTGATGATAATCCGAGCAAAAAGAATAGGGGTGTTCTTATTTGACTCGGACAAATCATAGGAGGAATATCACAACATGAACGACATTCTACTCCCCATTGTGCAGACGATCAATGCGTATCTGTCTGACTACATACTTGTAGTGCTGCTTTTAGGCTGCGGTCTGTACTTCTCTATCCGCACCAAGTTCGTGCAGGTTCGCTGCTTCGGCGAAGGCATGAGGAACGTGTTCGGCAAACTGTCCCTCAAGGGCGGCAAGCAGGGCGGCGGCATGAGCTCTTTCCAGGCTCTGGCAACCGCAATCGCGGCTCAGGTTGGTACCGGTAACATAGTCGGTGCCAGCGGCGCCATCCTCGTAGGCGGCCCCGGCGCAATATTCTGGATGTGGATAATTGCCTTCCTTGGCATGGCCACCATCTATGCTGAAGCTGTTCTGGCCCAGAAGACCCGTATTGTTAAGGAAAACGGTGAAGTACACGGCGGTCCCGTTTACTACATCCGCACTGCCTTCAAGGGCACCTTTGGCAAAATACTGGCCGGCTTCTTCGCCATCGCCATCATACTTGCCCTTGGCTTCTTCGGCTGCATGGTTCAGTCCAACTCCATCGGTTCCACCATGGAAACTGCGTTTGGTATTCCTTCCTGGATAGCCGGTATCGCGCTGGTTGTTATAGCGGGCTTCATATTCCTTGGCGGTATGGATCGTCTTGCTTCCGTTACCGAAAAGCTCGTCCCCGTTATGGCTACGTTCTATCTCCTTGGCGGTCTTATTATATTCTTCGCCAATATCACCAAGGTTCCCGAAGCTTTCGGCATGATCTTCAGGTATGCGTTTGAGCCCCAGGCCATCATCGGCGGTGCGTTCGGCGTAGCCATAAAGAAGGCCATATCCCAGGGCGCAAAGCGCGGCCTGTTCTCCAACGAAGCCGGTATGGGTTCCACCCCTCATGCGCATGCGCAGGCTAATGTTAAGGATCCTCATGAGCAGGGTACCGTTGCCATGATCGGCGTGTTCATCGATACTTTCGTTGTTCTGACAATCACTGCTCTGACCGCTGTTATCACCCTTTACACCAAGGGCGGCATACTGGCGGACGGCACCATACCCGAAGCTATCAACAAAACCAACCTTGCACAGACTGCTTTCGGCACTCTGCTTGGTGAAGCTGGCGGTAACATCTTCATAGCCATAGCGCTGTTCTTCTTCGCGTTCTCCACCGTTCTCGGCTGGAACATGTTCGGCAAGATCAACGTGGCTTACCTCTTCGGTAAGAATGCTAAGAGTGAGAAGATCGCCACAACCGTTTACAACGTGATCTCTCTGGCGTTCATATTCCTCGGCACCCTTGCTTCCAACGATCTGGTTTGGGAACTGAGCGATATGTTCAACCAGCTTATGGTTCTGCCCAACGTTATTGCCCTTGTTGCCTGCGGCGGTATAGTTGCTTCTTTGACCCACTTTGGCAAGAAGAACAAGGAAATAAAGGTAGTAGAATAATCCTAAATCTTACTCATATAGTTCCTTTTGTACTTAACAGTACAAACAAAGACCCGATCGCTCGGGTCTTTGTTTGTAGATGATTATTATTTTTCGGGCGCATCAAGACCGACTATGCGGCCTTGTGCCAGCTTTGCCGATGGTTTTTCACGCAGCGCATATTCTTCCATCAAATCCCGCATTGCAGCTACGGCTGCATCTACCTGCTTTCTGAACTCATTAGCACTGAGCCGCGCCGCGCCGTTGCCGGCAATGATTATTTGCTCCATTCGGTCCGAGGTTGCAACTTCTACTCGGTAGTTCCTGCTCAATTCGTGCGTGGCTTTTTCAATGTATGTATCGGCCGTTTCGGCCTCTTTAGTATATACCACGGTTATGTTATTCACCTTTTCTATGCTGCCGACATGCCCTTTTATGCGGTATGCATCGAATACAAGTATCAATTCGCATTGCCTTACGCCTTTATAGTTGCACATCAGGTTTATCAGCTTACTTCGTGCCAAGTCCATGTTATCCTTTGCAATGGAGGAAAGGTCGTCCCATGCGAATATTATGTTGTATCCGTCTACCAATAGATAGTCCGGCCCGGTGGGGAAGGGACAAAGTTCGGCTGTGCTTTGGGATTGCTTAGGCGAAGTCTTACGGAATGCGGCAAGCGGGTCGTTCTTTATCGGGCCGTATGTACGCTCGTATATTCTGATAAGCTCCGCTTCGTCCGCATGGGATAGCGGGCGATATGTCGGTATATCAGATATGGTGTAAGGCTTGGCTTGCGGCCGTAGTGCACGCTCCAGGTGCATATTGTCAAATACTTTGTCCCATTTTACGGTATGGCCAGCGCCGTGGCTGCAAAACACGGAATCGGCCGTGTTGAATGTATCTGCTTCGACATCATAGCCAATTTGGCTTATTACTTCCGCGCTGTTATGGCATTCCCGATATTCGCTGCCGATAAGACTGAGCTTGCCCATGCCGCGGGTATACAGCGCAAGCTGGGAAGAATAGCCTTGCATGGCAGAAACGGGCGCAAAACCACGTATGGTGGCGGATGACTCGCCTTGCTCGGGTGCGCTGAAATCGGCGCACATAAGCTGCATATCGTTCAGTGCGCGGCCTATATATTCGGCGGGTATAGTAAGGCTGAATTCGTACCACGGCTCAAGCAGTACATTTTCCGCCTGCATAAGTCCCTGCCTTACGGCGCGATATGTGGCCTGCCTAAAGTCCCCGCCTTCGGTATGTTTAATATGCGAGCGTCCGGAGACAAGGGTTATTTTCATATCAGTTATAGGTGAACCGGTGAGTACGCCAATATGTGCTTTTTCCATAAGGTGCGTAAGTATAAGCCGCTGCCAATTCTTATCCAGCTTGTCTTCAGGACATTTTGACGCAAAAACAAGCCCGCTGCCGCGCTTGAGCGGTTCTAATATCAAATGCACTTCAGCATAATGCCGCAGCGGTTCATAATGGCCAACGCCTTCAACCTTGTTTGCAATGGTTTCCTTATAGAGTATGCCGCCCTGGCTGAAGGATATATCCATATTGAAACGGCTCTTCATAAGGCTTTGCAGCACTTCAAGCTGTATTTCGCCCATAAGGCGAACGTGTATCTCCTTTAGCCGTTCGTCCCATATTATGTGCAGTTCGGGGTCCTCATCCTCAAGCCTTTTTAATGCGGCAAGTGCTTTTGCGGCGTCAAGTCCATTGCCAAGCTGGACGCTGTATGTGAGCACAGGTTCAAGCATAGGCTTTGGTGCGGGCGGCTCTATGCCCAGCCCGTCGCCCGGTTTTGCACGTGTAAGCCCACATACGGCGCATACGCTGCCGGCAAATGCTTCATCAACGGTTCTGAACTTTGCGCCGGAATATATCCTGAGTTGGTCGGCTTTTTCATTCCATGTTTTGCTGCCGTCTGTGCCCGAAAGAATTGATTTTACCTTCAGGCTTCCGGATGTAACTTTAATAAATGTAAGCCGCGCGCCCTGAGCATCGGTTGCTATTTTGAATACTTTCGCGCCGAATTTGGCGTTTCCGGTTATAGGTAAAGTATAGCGTGCTATACAATCAAGGAATCCGTCTACACCGCTCAGCTTTAGCGCGGAACCGAAGCAGCAGGGGAACACAAGGCGGCTTTTTACGGCGGATGCGATCTTCTCATCGCTTATAATGCCTTCGGCCAGATACTCGTTCAGCATGTCCTCGGAACAGGTGGCTAACTCCTCGTAAAAATCATTTATTGGCCTATCGGCTGAAAAATCAATGAAGCCTGCCGAAAGCTTAGTTAATTCAGCTAAAATTTCAGAGCGGGACTTTGATGAGATATCGGTTTTGTTCACGAATACAAATGTAGGTACGCCTGCGCGTTTCAGCAGGCGAAAAAGCGTTTCCGTATGGCTCTGAACCCCGTCGGGTGCGCTTATAACCAGTATGGCATAATCCATTGCGCCGAGCGCACGTTCGGTTTCGGCAGAAAAGTCAACGTGACCGGGAGTATCAAGCAATGTAAAAGTGCAACCGGAATAGTTAAGTTCCGCTTGCTTGGAAAAAATGGTTATACCGCGCTGCTTTTCAAGCGCGTGTGTATCTAAAAAGGCATTGCCGTGGTCCACGCGGCCAAGCTTTCTAAGCATGCCGCTTGCATAAAGCATGGCTTCGCTGAGGGTCGTTTTGCCGGAGTCCACATGGGCCAAAATGCCTATGGTCAGTCGTTTCATTGCGCATCCCAATCAACATATAATATCCATATTATACATAGCCGCAACTATTTATTGCAAGACACCTTGATAAAAATAAGGAGAGGGAATATAATATGGGCTCGTGAGTTATGCAGGAATTGCTGCATATGAATAATACTGTGGGGTGGGATAAAATTATGAATAACGATCTTACCGTCGGAAAGAGCGAAAAGGTACTGTGGAGGTTTTGCCTGCCGCTGTTTGGCAGCATAATATTCCAGCAGCTTTATAATATTGCAGACAGCCTTGTTGCGGGCAAGTTCATAGGCGAAAATGCGCTTGCAGCCGTTGGCAACAGCTATGAAATAACGCTTATATTCATCGCGTTTGCGTTCGGCTGTAATATTGGCGGATCGGTGGTCGTAGCGCAGTTCTTCGGCGCAAAGCGCATGAAGGACATGAAAACGGCTGTTTCTACCACGTTTATTGCCAGCGGAGTGCTGTGCGCTGTGCTTATGGTGGCAGGGCTGCTGCTTGATGAAAAGATGCTGCTGCTAATCAATACCCCCGCCGAGGTAATGGCTGATTCGGCGCTGTATCTCCGCATATACATTTTCGGACTTCCGTTTGTGTTCTTCTATAATGTTGCAACGGGCATATTCTCCGCGCTTGGCGATTCCAAAACGCCGTTCTACTTCCTTGCGGCATCGTCGCTCAGCAACATTGGTGCGGACATATTGTTCGTTACGGCGTTTAAGATGGGCGTAGCCGGCGTTGCATGGGCAACTTTCATATGCCAGGGCGTTAGTTGCATATTGGCGCTGGTATTTGTTTTTGCAAGGCTGAAAACAGTTGAAACGGAGGAACGCGCGCCGCTGTTCTCAGGTGAAATACTGGGCAAAATAGCCAGAATAGCAATACCGAGCGTTCTGCAGCAAAGCTTTATTTCGGTGGGCAACATAATAATTCAGGGCGTTATAAACACATTCGGTACTGCCGTTATGGCGGGATATTCATCCGGCGTTAAGCTGAACAATCTTGTTATAACATCATTCACAACGCTTGGCAACGGCGTATCCAACTTCACGGCGCAAAACATAGGTGCAGGCAAATACGATAGGGTAAAGAGCGGATACTGGGCCGGAACAAAGATGGTATGGATGCTGTCAGTTCCGCTGATTGCGTTGTATTTCTTCTTTGGGGATAAGCTTTCGATGCTGTTCCTGGAGAATCCGACAGAGCTTGCGCTGAAAACATCCGTAACATATCTCCGCATTCTTGCGCCGTTCTATATTGTGGTATCTGCAAAACTTGTTGCGGATGGTGTGCTGCGCGGCTCGGGACGGATGAAGCAGTTTATGGCGTCAACGTTTACTGACCTTTTGCTCAGGGTAGCGCTTGCAGTAGTATTGTCCGGCACGGCGCTCGGTTCTACCGGAATATGGCTTGCTTGGCCGATAGGCTGGTGCGTTGCTACGGCTATATCCATATACTTCTGCCGCCGGGGCATAAAGAGTGCCGGCGTTTGACATATGCGCCGCATAATGATACAATAAATACGAACATGAATATGTTCCGTGTCTGATCGGTAATCGATCGGTTAAAAGGGAAGCAGGTTAAAAGCCTGCGCGGTCCCGCCGCTGTATGCGCGAGCGATGCTTCAATAAGCCACTGTTTATTACGGGAAGGCGAAGCAAAGCAATGATGCGCGAGCCAGAAGACCTGCACGGAGCAAGCTTCTCCACGCGGATTTGGACACGGAAGCAGCATTATGATAGCTTTTTATCTATGCCGTTGGAGAATTTTCCGGCGGTTTTTTATTACGGAGGTTTTAATATGAACATAAACTGGTTTCAGGATCCTGACCATTTGGTATATATAAATGCGGAGAAAAGTCTTGGCGAGCTTGAAAATCGGCTGAAACTGCCGGGCCTTTGCGAGGCTGCAAATGCCCTGCATGCAGAACCGAACGACGTTGGATACACATTAAAAGGCCCTAAGCGCACCTGCGGCAGACTATTTATACCCGACCTTACATTCAAGCGCCATATTGAAATGGGCGAAAACATATTCCTATTCCTTGGGGAGATGACGGAGTGCTACGTTATATTCTTCCCGATGGATCCGGCGGTAAAAGTATAAGCGCCGCTAAAATATAATTTGCTCCCGATGAGTCCCCTATATGCTTCTTGATTTAATTCAAGGGCATATAGGGGAGTCTTGATTTGACAGATCACATAATTGAGTATATAATAACGATTGTTACACAATTGGCGATATTAGCTATACGAAGAGCAACATAATAGGAGATGATAGACCATGCCGCCTAAGACCAAGTTTTCAAGGGAAGATATTGTTAATGCAGCATTTGAACTGACGCGGGAAAAGGGAATAGAGAAAATCACCGCACGCGATATAGCTGAAACGGGATGCATGTCTACCCGGCCTATGTTCAATTATTTTTATTCGATAGACAAGCTTCGCGGCGCCGTGCTTGAAATCGCGAAGGAACTGTTTGATGAATACATAGAGGACGGGTTGAAGTATTCAGTGCCGTTTCTTGGGTTCATGTCAGAATATATTCAGTTTGCTAAGGACGAGCCGATGCTTTATAAGGCGCTGTTCATTTCAAAGGTAGACGAGAAAAAACCGAGCACGATAGCGGCGATGGAGCAATCGAAAGCTGCGCTGAGAAAATCGCTGATGCGCACATATAAGATGGATGCCGATACGGCGGATTGCTACTTTAGGGACATGTGGCTTGTCGTGAACAGCTTGGCTACGCTTATAGTTACGGATTCGAACCCATATGCGGATTGGCAGATAAACGCTATTCTTACAGAGTTCAGCCTAAGTTTGTGCATGGCAGCTAAGAACATAAAGGGCTTCGCAAACGGTAATTACGACCGCGATGCTATATTGAGTGAGCTTGTGGCGCGCAAGCACATGGCCAACGCCAAGGCTGAGATAAAAGCGCAGCGGACGAAAATAAACGATATACCGGCAATAATAGCAGGCGAGCCAAGCGACAAGGCGTTTTTGTATATACATGGCAAGATGGGCTATAAGGAAGAAGCGTATAATTTTGCGCAATACGCCTGCCCACAGGGCTATCAGGTTATAGCGATAGACCTGCCGGAGCATGGTGATCGGAAAAACAGCAAGGAAAAGCTGCTACCGTGGATGGCTGCGCCTGAAATAAAAAGGACATACGAGATGCTTTCGGAAAGATATAGCTCAATCAGCGTTTGCGCTGTGAGCATAGGTGCATGGTTCAGCATGCTTGCGCTGCAGGATAAGAAGATAGATAAGGCAATGTTCATATCTCCCATTGTAGATATGGAAAAGCTGATATGTACAATGATGGAATGGGCTGGGGTCACAGAAGATGAGCTTGCCGAGCGCATAAAGATACCAACGGATTTCGGCGAAACGCTAAACTGGAACTATCTTAACTGGGTGCGAAAAAATCCATACAAATGGGATAAACCGACGGATATTATATACGGCGGCAAAGACAACATGACACCGAGAGAGACAATAGAAAGATTTTCGAAATCCTGTGCAACAACGCTTACAGTAATGGAAAAAGGAGAGCATTGGTTCCATACTCCGGAGCAGATGAAGGTGCTTAATCGTTGGATGAAGGCCAATGTGCAGGGGAGCATATATGATAATTGAGACTGAGCGCATAATACTGCGGGAAATGACGCAGGACGATTTTGACGCGCTGTATAGGGTGCTTGGCGATTCGGACATAATGCGCCATTATCCATATACGTTTGACGAAAAGCGGGTGATGAACTGGATAAACCGAAACATTGAAAGATACGGCATATTCGGTTTCGGCCTATGGGCACTTGTATTGAAGGAAACGGGGGAGATGGCTGGCGACTGCGGGCTGACGATGCAGAACATAAACGGCACAATAAAGCCGGAGATAGGTTACCATCTGCGCAGAGATGTTCAGCATAAAGGCTTGGCAATGGAAGCAGCAATGGCCTGCCGGGATTGGACGTTTGAGAACACTCCGTTTAACGCTGTGTATTCATACATGAAGCGCGACAATACGCCTTCAAGCAAAGTGGCTATGGCAAACGGCATGAAGCTGGTTGAAGAATTCAGGGATGATGAGGGAGAGATAAGCTCAGCCTACGCAATAACGCGGCAGGAATGGGAAAAGCTAAAGAAATAAGCGAACATTGCCTGGACTTTGTTGACCAAAGACCGGGTTATATGTATAATAAACGCAACTGCCGTTGCGCAACGTTGTTAGAATATTAAGGAGACACATTATGCCGCCTAAGTTTATGTTCAATAGAGAACAGCTGATAGATGCATCATTAAATATAATACGGCGCGGAGGGCCGCAGAGCCTTACCGCAAGGTCGCTAGCGGGAGAGCTCGGCTGCTCGGTAAAGCCTATATTTGGCCTGTTCAAGAACATGGAGGAGGTCCGGCTGGAAACCATAAAGGCGGCGGATAGGATATACCGCAGATACATAGGCGCCGCATCGCATGCCGAAGAAAAGCCGTATAAGGCCATGGGCATGGCATATATACGCTTCGCTACCGAAGAAAAGGAGCTGTTCAAGCTGCTTTTTATGCGGGACAGGTCGGCCGAAAACATAAATGATGACAGCGGTAAGGATGTTACGGAGGCAATAGTTAAGCTTATATCCAAAAATACGGGCCTTAACGAGAAAACAGCATATATGCTGCACCTTGAAACATGGCTTTATGTTCACGGCATAGCAACCATGATAGCAACGAACTATCTTGAATGGGACGGCGAGTTTGTGAGCAATGCGCTGACGGATTGCTATACCGGCCTGCTGCACAGGTTCAAAACGAAAGCTGTGGACGTCATTTCATAAGCTTTTGCGCAAGTATACCCGCGCCAATAAGTCCCGCGCTGTTGCCAAAGCGGGCACTGCGTATATTTACGTCAAAACCTGGCGCTGTCAATTCGCTTACCTTTGACGTGACCATATTGAATACATTCTCATCTTCCATTATGCCGCCGCCTATTATTATGCAGGTGGGGTTGAATATGTGCATAAGCGAGGCTAAGCCTTCGGCTACCTGCTTAGCCCAGCCGTCAACAAGGGCATATACATCGCTGCGATTAAGCTGAGCGGTTATCGCGCGTCCGTCGCAAAGAGAGGCATCCATTGCCTTCGCCTGTTCAACCAGATGGGTGACGCTGGCGATGTTTTCGTAGTATTCACCACCCATATACATCATGCCAAATTCACCGGCGGACCAGTTTACACCATGATATACCGCGCCGCCGCGAACTATCGCGCCGCCTACGCATGTGCCGTAAGTAAGGCAGAGCACATCCGCTGTGACATCGGCGCTAAGTGCGTTTGATTCAGCAATGGCCATGCAGTTAGCATCGTTTTCCACGGCTACGGGTACGCCAAACGCGCCGAATTCGGTTTTCAGATTCTTACCAGTATAGCCGGGGATAAGGTGAGGCGGATCGTATATTATTTCGCCGGTGTCGCAGTTAACCTGCCCGCGGGTACATATGCCGATCGCATCAATATTGGTAATGCTTCCACATGCATTGCGTATACGTTCAATCAATGTATCCGCACCATCTTGTCCGCAGGTGGGGAAGGAGGACACATCCTTCAGAACACCATCTTCATATATACCATGCTTTACGAATGTTCCGCCTATGTCAAATACCGCAGCTTTCATTTACAGCTAACCTTAACCTTTCTTTTTATGCACACAGTATACCATATGAAAGAAGAAAATCACACCCTGTTATAAAATTGGCAGCAAAAGAGTTTGCACGCTGTATTGACAATATCAAACGAGCGTGATATGCTTTGTACAACTTAATTAACATGGTGTTAATAAACGCGGAACGTGTGAAGCACCACATTATAGGCGAATTTAAAGTTTTGCGGGATTCTCGCAGAAATATTATAAAACAGAGAGGAAAACCAAGATGAAGAAGATTCTTGCTATCGTGCTTTGCCTGGTGATGGTCCTCGGCGTAGTTGGCTGCCAGTCCAATACTCCCGCCGATACCGATGAACCCAAGCAGACAAACGATAACAACACACCCGCTAACACCGATGCTCCTCAGACATCCGGTGAGCCGGCAGAGGAAAGCCCCTATGTAGAGGACGCTACCTTCCGCTATCTGTATCCTTCGGAGATATCTACGCTGAACTATCTGGCGACGAGCTCCACCGTAGACTTCAAGCCCGCGTCCAACTTTGTTGACACGCTGATAGAGTATGACCAGTACGGCGTTGTGAAGCCCTGCCTTGCGACCAGCTGGGAAACCTCTGACGATGGTCTTGTTTGGACATTCCACCTGCGCGAGGGCGTGAAGTGGTATGACTGCGAGCTGAATGAGTATGCCGACGTTACCGCCGACGACTTCGTTTTCGGAGCCGAGTGGATACTGACCCCTGCCAACGAATCCGACAACGTGGATACCCTTGCAAACGTTATAGTGAACGCCAAGGAATACTTTGACGGCACCGTAACCGACTTTGCAGAGGTTGGCGTAAAGGCCCTTGACGAGCATACCCTCCAGTACACACTGAAGGACACTTGCCCGTACTTCCTGTCCATGATGACCTATGTTGCCTTCATGCCCGCCAACAGGCAGTTCGTTGAAGAGAGCGGCGAATACTACGGCACTTCCAACGACACCCTGCTTTACAATGGCGCATACTACTGCACCAGCTGGGAACCCCAGAACGAACTGGTGATGGAGCGCAACGACAATTATTGGGATGCCGAGAACGTATCTATAAAGACCGTTTACGGCAAGTACAACGCCGAAGCCGAAGCACTTGCGCCTGAAATGTATCTGCGCGGCGAGATCGACGAAGCCACTATCCCCGTAGAAATACTGGACAGCTGGATGAACGATCCCGAAAAGCAGAACATCGTCCGCCCGAACCGTCCCACTTACGATGCAATGTGGTGGTTCTTCGATTTCGATCCCCATATGGACGAAACCTATGACAACGATGCGTTTAAGACCGCCGTTAACAACCGCGCCTTCCGTCTTTCCATTGTTTATGGTATAGACCGCGTTAAGGCCATGAGCTGCTACGATCCTTACAGCCCGGAAGAATACCTGATGAACACCATCACTCCTCCGAACTTCGTTGCAGTAGACGGTAAGGATTACACCATGACCGGCGAACTTGAGGCCGTTACCGAACAGAACTGGTTCCAGCCCGAAACCGCTCTCCAGTACAAGGAACAGGCCATGGCCGAACTGAGCGCGCAGGGCGTGACCTTCCCGCTCGTGTTCCCGTATTACTATCGCGTAGACCAGGCTAACCAGGATCTGGTTGCCCAGGTAATCGAGCAGCAGCTCGAAGAGCTCCTTGGTAAGGACTATATCGACATCGTTCCTGTTGCCGGTCCTGCCAACAACTACAACTCCGAAGTCCGTAACGCCGGCAAGTATGGCCTTATGGAAGAAGGTTGGGGTCCTGACTTTGCGGATCCTGTGACCTATGCCGATCCTTGGGGTCTCAGCTGGAGCTACAACAACCGTTCCATGTGCACTCAGGAAGATTACCTGACCGGTTATGTTTACACTCAGGAAGACTATGACAACGGCGTTATAGACGATGCCGACTATGTTGGCGCACAGCAGCAGATATACGATAAGATGGTTCAGGAAGCTACCGCCGAGAAGGTAGACCTGGCCAAGCGTTATGAACTGTTTGCCAAGGCCGAAGCGTGGCTGATAAACGAAGGTATCGTTATACCGTTCCGTGTATTCTCCAACGGCTACGTTGCCAGCAAGCTGACCGTGTTTGATGGCGAATATTCCTCCTTCGGCGTGTCAATCTGGCGCTACAAGGGCAAGCATGTCCTTAAGGAAGCCATGAGCCTGACCGATTATCAGGAACAGTTTGCACAGTGGAAGCTTGACCGCGAGGCTGCTCTTGCCGCGGCGGAATAAGACCGAATCTTAAACCATATCGCGGGGGCGTGGGGTGTTTTCGCCTCATGCCTCCCGCTGCTTTACGCCATTCTTAGAAAGGAGCCGCTGCTTGCTCACTTTAGCGGCACGCGGATGATGCCCCATGTTGGAATATATCCTCAAGCGCACGGCGGGCGCGATAATATCGCTGTTCGTTGTAATAACGCTGATATTCGTATTGCTGCGCCTTATGCCGATGGAAGGCTACTTCGGCGCGGAGTACGATAAGCTTAGCGAAGAAGTTCGCGCAAGTATGCTGGCAGAAAAAGGGCTGGATCAGCCGATATATGTCCAGTTGTTCAATTTCTATAAAAGCCTGTTTCAGGGCGACCTTGGTAAATCCTGGATATATCGCCCGAATTACCCCATAGTAAAAATACTGGAAAAGAAAATACCTTATTCGCTTAAAATAGGTGTTATATCAATGATATTCTCGCTTATAGTAGGCATACCTCTCGGCGCCGTGATGGCGCGTTTCAAAGGAAAATTTGCGGATAAGCTCGGCACGGCGTTCATTGCCATTGTTGAGGCGCTCCCTACGGCTGTGTTGATGCTGTTTTTGCAGCTGTTTTTTTCAAGCTGGTTCAATCTGTCACTGCTGTTTGACAAAAACAACTATGCCACATGGGTGCTGCCGATATTCTCCATATCGCTGCTGAGCATATGCTCATACGCGATGTGGATGCGCCGCTATATGATAGATAATATAAACATGGACTATGTAAAGCTTGCGCGCGCAAAGGGCGTGAGCGGGAGCAGAATAATGTTCCGCCATGTATTTAAAAACGCATTCGTGCCTATGGCGCAGTTCCTGCCCGGTTCGGTGCTTTCAACAATAATCGGTTCAATATATATTGAGCACCTTTATTCCATACCCGGAACCGGCAGCCTGCTGATAGACGTTATACAGCTTCAGGACAACACAATGGTTCAGGCGCTGGTGCTTATATATGCCGCGATAGGCATTGCCGGAATGTTCCTTGGTGACGTGCTGATGGCGCTCATTGATCCGCGCATAAGCTTCGCAAAGAAAGGAGACGACCGTTAAAATGGCAGATAAGAAGAAAAAACTCCTTTTCAACAGGCAGATGCGCCGCATAGACGAACTGGATCAGCACATACAGGAAGGCCTTGCGCTGGAGCAGGCGGATAAAGAGCTGCCTATGTATGATGCGGCGGATTATACCGCAGAGCAGATAGCCGCAATAGACCCAAAATGGTTTGAACCGCATGGCTTTAACGAGCAGGATGCCGAGCGCACGGCATATTCAAACTATTCATACTGGGCGAGCACGTTCAAAAACTTTTGGCGCAATAGGGCTGCACGCATACTGATAGTTGCGCTGATAGCGATAATTGCCTTCGCTTTCATTCAGCCGCTGCTGCCCAATCAGCATGACCCCGTTACAATAAACAATGACCCCGAAACCGGCATGCACCTTCGCAACCTTGCGCCGTGCAGCGAATACTGGTTCGGAACAAATGCAATAGGTCAGGACCTTTGGGCAAGGGTATGGGCCGGCACGCGCACGTCCATAATAATCGGCCTTGTGGTAGCGCTGAGCGATCTTATATTTGGCGTTATAATAGGCATGGCATGGGGTTACGTAAGGAGTCTTGATAAAGCGCTGACGGAGATATATAATGTAATAAGTAATATCCCGCAAACGCTTATATTGATCCTTGTAAGCTACATACTGCGCCCGAGCATGACCACCATAATCATATCCATGTGCATGGTTGGATGGATGGCCATGGCCCGCTTTATCCGCAATCAGGTCGTTATATTCCGCGACAGGGACTATAATCTGGCGTCCCGCTGCCTTGGCAGCAGCACGCTGAGGATAATTATAAAGAACCTGCTGCCGCAGATGGTTTCGGTAATTATGCTGCAAACGTCGCTTGCGATTCCAGGTGCCATAGGCGACGAAGTGTTCCTTACCTATATTGGCCTTGGTATACCCACATCCCAAGCTTCGCTGGGCAATCTGGTTGAAGCCGGCCGCGTACTGATGATGGACAGCACGTTGAGATATCAGCTTGTGTTCCCGGCAGCCGTTGTGGCGTTTATAACTATTGCGTTCTATATCATCGGCAATGCGTTCAGCGATGCGGCCGATCCTAAGAATCACGTTTAAGGAGGCGCAGCATGGAAAACTATTTGCAGAACAAAGAAGTTATTCTTTCCGTAAAAGACCTCAGCGTGCGCTTCAGCCTGAGAGGGAAAAGTCTGCATGCGATACGCGGCGTGAGTTTGGACGTATATAAGGGCGAAAGCCTTGCCATAGTAGGCGAGTCCGGCTCAGGCAAGTCGGTACTGACCAAGAATTTCATAGGCCTGCTTGACAAAAACGGCACCATAGATAAGGGCGAGATACTCTTTGAAGGAATGGACCTTGCCAAGTTCAAAACGGAACGGGAATGGGCGAAAATACGCGGCAAGAAAATTGCCATGGTAATGCAGGACCCAATGACCAGCCTTAACCCGCTTAAAACTATAGGTTGGCAGATAAGTGAAGCACTTATATTGAACCGCGGCATGAATCATGCTCAGGCTAAGGCGGAAACTTTGAATATACTGAAGGATGTTGGCATATCGGAGCCTGAAAGACGCTACAAGCAGTATCCGCATGAGTTTTCGGGCGGCATGAGGCAAAGGGTGGTAATAGCCATAGCCGTTGCATGCTCGCCGGAAATACTGATATGCGATGAACCTACGACCGCGCTTGACGTTACGATACAGGCACAGATACTTTCACTTATAAAGGATTTGTGCCGCAAATACGGCATGACTACGATATATATCACGCATGACCTTGGCGTTGTAGCCAACGTTGCGGACAGGATAGCCGTTATGTATGCGGGCGACATAGTAGAGGTTGGCACGAGTGAAGAAGTGTTCTTCGATCCAAAGCATCCGTATACATGGGCGCTTATGTCAAGCCTTCCGCAGCTTGGCGAAAAAGGGCATGAACTATACTCCATCAAGGGTACGCCGCCCAAACTTTTCGGCGTGATACGCGGCGATGCTTTTGCTCCGCGTAATCCGCAGGCGCTGAAGATAGACTACATGGTGCGTCCGCCGTATTTTGAGATTTCACCCACGCATAAGGCACGCACCTGGCTGCTTGATCCGCGCGCACCAAAGATCGACCCTCCCGAATGCCTGAAGCGGCTGAAGGAGCTTGAAAATATAGAAAGCGGTGATATGGATGAGTAACGAAAACGTGGTGATAAAAACGCCGCTTCTCAGCGTGAGGAATATGGATGTCACCTTCGGCAAGGGCAAGAATGCGTTCAAGGCCGTAAACAACGTAAGCTTTGATGTATATCGCGGCGAAACGTTTGGCCTGGTTGGTGAATCAGGCTCCGGCAAAACCACGATAGGCCGCGCCATAATACGCATAAACAAGCTTTCTGCAGGCGAAGTGATATACGATGGCAAGCGTATATCAGGCCAGATAGATCACGAGACTGACCGCGAGGTGATAAAGAATATCCAAATGATATTCCAAGATCCTATGGCCAGCCTTAACGAACGCGCAAAGGTTGACTATATTGTGAGCGAAGGGCTTACCAACATAAGGCATGACCTGAGCCACGAGGAGATAGAGGAACGCGTGGCGAAGGCTCTGCTGGATGTTGGCCTGCTGCCTGAGTTCGCCAGCCGTTTTCCGCATGAGTTTTCCGGCGGACAGCGCCAGCGCATAGGCATAGCGCGCTGCCTTGTTATGGACCCTGAGTTTATAATAGCGGACGAGCCCATAAGCGCGCTGGATGTATCCATACGCGCGCAGGTGCTGAACCTTATGAGCAAGCTGCAGCAGAAACGCGGGCTGACGTATCTGTTCATAGCGCACGACCTTAGCGTTATGCGCTTCATATGCAACAGAATAGCCGTTATACACAAGGGCGTTATAGTTGAACTTGCTGAGACGGAGGAACTGTTCAAGCATCCGCTGCATCCGTATACGCGCGTTTTGCTTTCCGCTGTGCCGGTACCAAATCCGCATGTTGAGCAGAAGAAAAAGGTACTTGTATACGATCCGTCGTGCCATAACTATTCGGCAAACGAACGGCCTATATGGATGGAGATTGCCCCGGGGCATTTTGTCCGCGGCAGCGAAAGGGAACTGACCGCTTACAGGGAAAAGCTTGCGAAGCGGTAACATAACGGAGGAATAAGAAATGTATCAGACGTCGCCAAAGTCGCAAGCCGACCTGAAATTTCATAATCTAAAGCTGGTGTTCGATCTGGTCAAGCAGGAAGGACCTATTTCGCGTGCATCGCTTGCAAAGCGCACGGGTCTGAGCCCGACCAGCATGACGCGCATAGTTAACGTATTAAAGCGCATAGGGCTTATATCTGAGCATTCCGTTGCGCAGGCGGGCGTTGCGGGAAGGCCGAGCACACTGCTTGAAATATGCGCCGATGCGGCGTATTGCCTGTGCGTTGATGCTATGCCGAACGTAAGCAAGGTAACGCTTGTTGATATGGCGACCAAGCAAGCAGTATATCGTGAACTGGTAACCGTCAGTGGCACATCGTTTGAAACCGTTGCGGATGAGTTGAATGCAATGCTTGGCGAAATGTGCCGCGATGCAGGCATAACGAGGGACAGGATAGCGTGCTGCGGCATGAGCATATCTGGCCACGTTTTAAGGAATGGCTACATAGCAGCATCGAGCCAGATGCAGTGGGCGGACATAGACGGCGTAGGAATACTTGAAAGGGCGCTGGATATGCCGGCAATAGTTGAGAACGACTGCAAGGCGGCATTGCTTGGCGAACAATATCTGCTTTCCTGTGCGGGCGAAAGCACGGCAAATATTGCGTATGTTAAGTTTGGCTGGGCAGGCGTTGGCAGCGCGGCAATGGTGGACGGTATGCTGCTGCGCGGCAGCCGTAACGCCGCGGGCGAAATCGGCCATTTTAATTCGCAGCTTGAAGGCCTTTCAGGAGATAGGTGCGAATTCAAAGGCTGCTTTGAACATACGATAAGCGAATCCGCCGTGATAGAGCATGCGCGGTCAATAAATCCAGCATGCGCATCACTTGCGGGCGTAAATGAAGCCATCGCAAACGGAGATGAGCGGATAATTAAGCTGATGAACGACATATGTGAATATATAGCCATAGCCGTGAGTGACATTTCCTGCGCATATAATTCGGATAGGATAATACTTAGCGGCAACATAATAACCAACCTTGCCGACTGCTATCAAAATGTGCTGCGTTATGTTGAAAGGCGGCTTACGCGTTCCGTGCAGCCTAATTTACAGGTATGCTTATCCAAAATGGGCACGAATGCAAGCCTGTACGGCATGAGCTGCCTGGCAGTAGAAGAAACGATAAAGCGCCTTTTGAGCAACGATACGGGATTTTAACATATGAAACTGATTGAAACAAAGAACTACGATGAATTGAGCCGCGTGGCTGCCGATATGCTGATAAGCGAAATAAAGGCAAAGCCGGACTGCGTGCTGGGCCTGGCAACGGGCAGCACGCCCATAGGCACTTATGATAAGCTTATTGAAGCATATAAGTCCAACGAAGTATCCTTTGCCAAAGTAAAGAGCATAAACCTTGACGAATACGTTGGCATAAGCTGGTCTAACACGGAAAGCTACAGATATTTTATGAATGAGCATCTGTTTGACCATGTGGATATAGACAAGACGAATACGCATGTGCCGAACGGCTTGGCAGGAGATCTTGACGAAGAATGTGTGCGCTATGATGCGCTGTATGACCGGATTGGTCCAGCTGATATACAGATGCTTGGCATTGGCCTGAACGGGCACATTGGCTTCAATGAACCCGGCACTTCGCTCAGCGCGCCAACGCACATAGTTAAGCTAAGCGACAGTACACGCCAAGCAAACAGCCGAAATTTCACATCGCTTGACGCCGTACCGTATAAAGCGATAACGCTTGGCATGGCCGGAATAATGAAGGCGAAGAAGATAGTGCTGCTGGCATCGGGTCCGGCAAAGCGGGACGCGATAGAAAAAACTGTGTTTGGCGAAGTTGACCCGCATGTCCCTGCAAGTTTTTTGCAGCTGCATCCGGACGTTACGATAATTTGCGATTTTGCATTGACAAATAAAAAGACCTGCTAAGAAAAGTCAAGTAGAAATTTCAAGGTAGTTTGCTGTGCA
>ERZ779851.401-NODE-401-length-43486-cov-24.520573_pt1 | contig 43486 bp, 38 predicted proteins | sample MGYA00511094_ERZ779851 | MGnify/ENA primary metagenome ERZ779851 (study PRJEB29588, sample SAMEA2155512) | human gut metagenome | biome: human gut; feature: human-associated habitat; material: faeces | place: Denmark | collected 2008/2010 ...
CTTAGTAACTACTTCCTATTTTTATTTTTGACCAAAACGTTTAGGACAACATTGGCTCCGACCCCATCAAATGATAAGTGGTATTAAAAGAGCATATTGATATGTCGATAAATGATTCCGTATTCATCGAGATACCGGAATTTTCTTGTCAGGACATCCTTCAAATCTTTTTCTTGGCTACACATCATATAAATTTCAGGAACAGATAAAGCAATGATTCGTGAGGATCTATCCTTGAAATAGTTTACGACATTTTCATCAAAATCGGATAGGGAGACGAATAACCCTCTTGCAAATTGAGATTTCCGGGAAACTTTGTTTTCAAATAGGATGAGATCATTTTTAGACAGTTGTGCTGCGCGATACTTAGCCTTCAAGAGTATTGTATTACCATTCAAGATAAAGCTGCCATCAATCTGGTCTGTCTCAGTACGATAAGAAGCATGTGGATCTAAACCGAAAACATCGAATAGTTTATTTAGGTATTTTTCAAATTCATATCCTCTTTTTTGTGCAGTCTATGCCGAGTGTCGCAGCATCAAAGCGGCAAGTGTGGGAGCGGTCGGTAAAATCCTTTCACAGCAACGATGACAAGAACACGGATGAACGGCAGATAGTCTCAGAGGAAAAAGCAGCGTCCCCGATGCTTACCTCAGAGGCGTTGCCGGTTATCGGTGTTCCGCCGGTACCATAGGCGCGATGCGGTCAATGGGTGTCAGTGGCTCGTTCACCGTCCCCTTTGACGGCATACCGCCGAAAACACTGAAGACCGCTCCCTCTCTTGCCGCGTACATCAATGTCAAAACTTCATATAAAGCCATTATAAAAATCGACAGTTGAATATATTTGCCCGTAATACACTATCAGTATATCAATTTTGAAGATATTCAACTCTTCGTTTTGTTTAATCAGATTTTTTTGATTAACTTTGTGGTTGATATTTTACAAAAACAATCAACTATGAGTATATCAACCACCTCAAAACTCAACCGTCTGCTTTCCGAGAGTCTTCCGGGAGGGCTTTTGTTTGCGGGATGGCTGAAAAAGGAAGGATATTCTTCTCAACTATTGAAGAAGTACCGGGATTCCGGTTGGCTTGAAGCACTCGGGCGAGGTGTGATGTATAGGCGCAACGATAATCTTTCTGCACTGACAGCAGTTCACTGTTATAACTATCAGACCGGCAACAATGCGCGTGTTGCAGCCCATTCAGCTCTTGAACTACTGGGATTCAGCCATTATATTCCTATGGGAAAACCCCGGCTGATGGTCGCATTTGAGTCAGGAAACGTAGAAGATTGGGTAAGAAGCGACAAGTATGATATGACGATAGTTCCGTTTCATACTGGAATTTTCAAGAATCCTTTGACTCAATCATACACGACAAATCGCTATGCCCTTAAAATCTCGTCACCGGAACAGGCGTTTTTGGAGTGTCTCCACCTTGTGCCGGACCAATATAATTACATGGACTTATATTATGTAATGGAGCAGTTGACCTCTCTAAATCCGGAAAAGGTTCAGAACGCGCTGGAAAACACTTCGAGCCAGCGCGTCAAGAGAATGTTCCTGTATATGGCGGAAAAAGCCGGACACTATTGGTTTGATATGCTTGATTATGATAAATTCGGCCTGACAACATCCAAACTTAAACTCATAGACAATGGGGTCTATATCCCAAAATATCGCATTACTGTTCCCAAAGAATTAAATGATTATGAATGACATTTACCGCCGACAAGTGGCTCTTTTGATAAGAGTAATGCCTCTTGTGTTCAAGATAAAGGATTTCGCAGTACACGGAGGAACTGCGATAAACCTGTTCCACAAGAATCTGCCGAGATATTCCGTTGACATAGATGTGACGTATATACCTCTGGAAGACCGCGAAACGAGTCTTAGAAAAATAAATTCTCATCTTTCATCACTGAAAAGCGCAATCGAGAAGGCTGTTCCGGGAATTCGTGTAACCCATAAGCCGGATGTATGGAAATTGCAGTGTGTGAAGGACGGAACCACAATCAAGATTGAGGTCAACGGAACAAAAAGAGGAATCTTGGGCGATATAGAGACGAAACAACTATGCGAAAAGGCCAAGGATGAGTTTGGTCTGACCTGTTTTGCCAGTATAGTGTCATGGAGCCAATTGTTCGGCGGTAAGATTGCAGCGGCTCTCAGCCGTCAGCATCCGCGCGACCTTTTCGATTGCCGGGGCATAAGCCCGGACGATTTCAATGCCGTAAAGGATGGCTTTATGCTTTGTCTGCTCGGGAGCGATAAGCCTATTATCGAATCCCTGCAACCAAATATGATAGATCAGCGGGATGCTCTCGACAACCAGTTTGATGGAATGACTGACGAGACGTTCAATTATGAAGACTATCAGAGTTCGAGGGCAAATCTCATTGAAGTGGTCAACAATGGATTTACCGATGAGGACAAAGATTTCCTGATTTCATTTGAAGAAGGCAATCCCGATTGGACCAAGTGCTGTGCCGGAGATCTGAGCGAATACCCGTCGGTTAAGTGGAAGCTCATGAATATCGAAAAACTCAAGTCCAAGAATCCGACAAAGCATAAAGAGGGCATCGACAAGCTAAATGAATTTTTTCAGGCGAAAATCCATTAACTTTGCACTATCTGAACACCTCGTTCAAGCATCGGCAAGAGAGCCGGCGAGACTGACGGATTTTTCGTTACCACTAATCATTAACGACTATCTAAATCATTGATATAACTGCATTTGGAGTGCAAGGAACAAGTCCCTCCAGCTCCACATCAAGAAAGAGGGGGTACCCGCAGGGTACCTTCTCTTTCTTGATAGCGCGAATAGATTCGAACCCGAGTAGAGAGGTTCGTAATCGCGCAGCGCTTGCGTAGCGAAGTGTAGCAAGAATCCCTCCAGCTTTATATTATGAAAAAACACATATGTATTTTCAGTTTACCAAAAAAAATGGTGGTGGAGTGTAACTTTTCGGGAAAAGCTGCGTCTAACAATATACGATGAAGACAAACGCGACATCAGACGCCAAGGATAAGGAAACACGCTTCAAGGATTTGTTGCGTCAGCATAACACTATGCTGTATAAAGTGTGCTTCCTGTATCACAGTGCAGATGCACCTGTCGATGACCTGTACCAGGAGACCGTGGCCAATATATGGAACGGTATGGACAGTTTTGACGGGCGTGCCGACATCACTACGTGGCTGTATCGTACTGCCATCAACAGCTGCATCTCATGGCACAGGCGCGTCAGTCGCCATCGTGGAACGGTGGACCTCGATCACGCCCTCGAAGTTTTGGCCGATGATGACAGCGAACGTGCCGAAAACCTCCGTGTCCTGTACCGGATGATTTCGCGGCTCGACCCGTTGGAAAAGGCGTTGATAACCTTATGGTTGGACGAACGAGACTATAAAGAAATAGCTGACATCACCGGATTGTCGCGTGCCAATGTGGGCACGCGGCTTCATCGTGTCAAAGCCAAATTACAGAAACAAATGCAGGATTAAAGATATGCCCACAAACGATATAGAATTTCTTAAACGACAATGGAACAGTATCAAGCCCTCTGCCGATGCTGCACGTACCCTTTCAGACATTAATGTCAAAGGGCTTGACCGGGTACGTACTCTTACATGCAAGGTCGCACGTCAACATCTGGTGGCAGCCGTAGGGGGATTGCTATTGCCTCCGCTCATTCTGTGGTTGTCCGAGTATATGCCGGTGCCACTACTGCTGATAATATGCTACAGCGCCTTCGGTATATTTTGCTCCGTCAACAATTTCTATATCTATCGATGCATCCGTCGCAGCGACTACGTCAGCTTACCCGTAGTCGAGGCGGCCGAACGCGTAGCCGCAATCACTCGTCTTATAGGACGTTTGCGCATTATCAGTACAATTTTAATGTTTCCGGTATTGGCAATGCTCTTTGTGGAGATGGCTGCTGTCGGGGATGTCTATGTGGTTTATGGCGGCATCGTGGGCGCTGTCATAGGTGCTGTTGTGGCAGTCATCTCATGGCGACGCACTAATCACCATCTCCGCCTCCTGCGCGAAATCTTCGTCCAAAGCGATGCCGACGTCGACGAGTGATGCCTGAGCCGTGTGTGCTAATCAAAGAGAAAAATTGGGTCTATGCCAAAAAAAGGAGATTTCGATATTTAGAACCGAATAGTTGCCGAGTCCGAGAGATGATTACTCGCCGAGGATGGTGGCGACGATGCGACGAGAGCCGCCGTGGTCGCGGAACTCGCAAAGGTATATGCCCTGCCAGATGCCCAGATCGAGGCGTCCTTCCGCTATGGGAAGTGTGAGCGTGGAGCCTACGATTACGGATTTGGCATGGGATGGCATATCGTCCGAGCCTTCATCCGTATGCAGGTAGAACGGCGCGTTCTCGGGTACGAGGCGGTCGAATATGGCGGCGAGGTCGCGCCGCACGTCCGGGTCGGCGTTTTCGTTGAGGGCCAATGCGGCTGAGGTGTGCTGTATCAGCAGATGCAGCAACCCTGTACGGGGCAGAGGTGGCAGCTGCCGCAGGACTTCGGAGGATACAAGGTGGATGCCGCGCGGATAGGGGCGCAGAGTGATATGGGCTTGTTTTATCATGATTCTTGACGTTTTAGTGTTTGTGGTGAGAGCATATGTCACGGCCACGTCGTGGCAAAAGCCCACTCATTTCGGTCATGAAACACCGAGAAGTTCGATGTCGAACACCAGCGTCGAGCCACCGGGTATGCCCGGTTGGTTTATACGTCCGTAGCCCTGCTCGGCCGGGATGTAAATCTCCCGGCGGTCGCCTACGTGCATATGTTGCAAAGCTATAATCCATCCGGGAATAAGCTCGCGCAGACGGAAAGCCGGGGCTACGCCCGAGCGGCTGCTGTCAAATGTCTTGCCGTTGATGGTTCGACCTGTGTAATGGACCACAACCACGTTGTTGCGATTGGGCTTAGGCCCTTTGGTGTTTCCGCTTTTGATGACTTTGTATAATATACCTTTGTCGAGGGCTATCACGCCCGGCTCGGCAGCCTTGTCCTTGAGCCATTGGCGGTTTCGTTCGATGTATTCCTGCTTGGCCATGGGCGCTACTTGTCGCTGTCAAAACGTGTGGCCATAGGCGTTACCATATCCATGCGTGTCACGTCAGGACATATTGGAACTATGGATGTGTATCCTTGGGACAGCCAATACTCGTCTGTGTCGGTGGCTTCGGGTTCTTCGTTGCAAAAACGCCCTGTGAGCCAGTAAAAAGGATTTTGATGCGGGTCGATGTAACGCTCGAATTCCTCGCTCCAGTGTCCGCGTGCGGCGCGGCATGTGCGTACGCCCTTGGGGACGATGTGCGCCGGGATGTTGATGTTAAGGGCCGTAAACTTCGGAAGGCCGTGCGCTACGACATCGGCGGCAAGTCGTGCCACTTGCGGTGCAGACAGCGAGAAATCGGCCGAGGGCGAGTGATGCAGCAGGGAGAAGCCTACGGCCGTGATGCCGTTGGTGCATGCTTCGATGACCGCACCCATTGTACCCGAATAGGTCACCGCATTTCCGCTATTGCTGCCGTGGTTGATACCCGAGAACAGGAAGTCCGGGCGGCGCGGCATCACCGCGTGCAATCCCAGTTTGACGCAGTCCACCGGCGTGCCCGAGACGCTGAATACTTGTGCATCGCCGTAGTCGGCGTGTCGGCGTATGCGCAGCGGCCCATCTACGGTCAGAGCCGACGACTGCCCCGATTGGGGGCGTGCCGGTGCCACTATGATGACATCGCCCAGGGGCATAGCGGCATCGGCAAGTGCGCGTAAGCCTGCGGCCTCGAAGCCGTCATCATTGGTTATCATTATCAAAGGTCGTTCCATTGTTGTGTCATGTTGTTTCTTTTAGCGTCCGGCGCGGTCGCCGTGTCGATATCGCGTTTTGCGTCTGCAAAGGTAGTCATTTTTGGCGACACCTTCCGTTCGCGTTGTCTGTACTTGGTGGACTTTGGCTCGGATTTGCGATGTGTAGCGCGAAAAAAAACATCGTGGTGAGGACAAAAAAGACGTGAGGGAAAAAAACAGGGCGGAGGAAAGGCTGTAAGCGAAAAAAAATTCGTAAGTTTGTAGGACAAAACGAGGGACTTCGGGCGTACAATGCGGCCGAAGCTTTCGGATATATGTTGGAATGTAAGTTAATAATCACGTTAACAGCATAATACTCCCACTGTTATGGCTAAATTGCAGCTATATATAACCCGGTCGATGGGGACGTTCAATTCGCAATTGAATCTCAATCCCAACGAGGATGTACGCTCGTATGTCAATGATGTACGCAGTGTATTGTCAACCGTGGACTATGACGCTAACGAAAAGAACATATTTTACCTGTTGACATCGGTTTCGACCGGAGTCTTCGTCACCATACTGCGCACCATTCCGAAGAACGCCGGCGACCACCTTGCCGCATGGATATTTGTCCCTTCGGATATAGATATAGCGAAAGACGACCTTGTGTCGGTGGTCAAGCAAACCACGCGTACCATTTCGTCTGTGAAGGTGAGCGGCGAAGACGTCGTGGCGCTGCGTGCGACATTTGCCCGCGATTATGCCGTGCGTCGTGATGCGCCTCGGTGCGTGGCCATGAATTCCTCCGGCCAATGGGCCTGGCGTCTCTATGGCGGCGATAACGCTCCCGCCTTGGAGACCTTTCTCGGCGACGGGTTGTGGCAACAATGCTATCTGCCGTATCGTGGCATATTGCTGGTGGACGCCGACTTGCAGTTGACGCCGGTGATTGCCGATCTTACAGACGAGCCTATAGGCGGGACTGCCGCCATACTGCCGCCCGAGAAGAGCGATGACGGCTTTGATCCGTGGGTGTTCGGCATACGTCTTGATGCGCCTGTGCGAGCCACCATAGGTGACACGGTGACGGTGACATGGCGCCGTCAGGGCTTTGACGATGTTTCCGAAACCATAGCGGTGGATGCTGCAGAGGTGACGCCGCGGCAGATTTCGACAGACGATTCACGCAAGGTTATCACCCCATCGTCTTTCAAGGTAACATCGCTGACAACGCATGCGAGGATACTCGATTGCGAGATATTGGTCAACGGCCGATCTATTACGGCCGAAGGCGAGGCCTTTACGCGCTGTGAGTTGTCACAAGCTTCTGTATCGGTCAATGCCGAGGGCTACTTTCCCTATTCGGGACGTATGGATTTGGCTACGCTGACACAAGCCCTGATACAATTGGCCGAGCGTCGCAAGGTATATCGCTTTGAGGTGCCGGTAAAGTCCAGTGACTTGGGTGCGCCTATCAAATTTGATATCTTGAGCCAAAAAGCGCTTAACGACAGTCCTTTGGAGGGCTACGAGCTGACTGCGGACATACAGGAAGGCCAGAGTCGTACCAATCACCTGCGCTATACCGGTGCCGGGGTGTGGCAACATCGCCATGCCATATCTTTCGGCGTGGGACTGCTGATAGGCATAGTGCTGATGTTGTTGCTTGGTACATGTTCCGGGAGCAAGGATAAAGAAGCCCTGGCACCGGCGGCCAATCCCGACGACACGGCGACAGTGGTGTCGGTTCAAGCTCCGACTCCGGCAGCTCCGACCGTAATTACCGAGGACAATACACAGGAACAAGCCTTGCAGCAGCCTGCAGCCGAGCAGGCTCCTAAGCCCCAAAACGTAAGCACGGACAAGCCTGCAACAAAAGAGCAGATATCCGCTGCCTGCAAATATCTCGATGACAATAAGGTGTGGACACGTGCCGATATGGAGAAGCAGCCTGCGCTGCGAGGCTTGTACGAAGATATGAACAATCTGCGCTATGAGCGCCTTATCGAAGTTTGGGGTCCTAAACTGGCTGAATCGAAGATGTTTGCGGACGTAGCCAAGCATGCCGCCTTGGGCAAACACAAGAAAGAGCGCGTGCTTAAGGCCGGCAATACCTATAATAAACCCGGAGACGAGAGCATCAGCCGCCAAGGCTACCTCAACCGTATAGATCCCTGACGGCCACAGCTGACCATCTGACGCAAAAAGCCAAGGGCATCTACATCGAATGCGTGGATGTCCTGCGTAAGGAAGAGTCGGTGTCAGCACATGCCAACGCCTTAATAGGCAAAACATGGATGGCATAACCCGATGGTTACACAAGAAAAGTCATACTTACACAATACACTATTATGAATAGCACAAAATACATAGCGATTATAGCGGCCCTTGCCATAGCAATTCAAGCACCGGCTCAGACTGCCGCTCCGGTGTCTATGGCCAATTATGGAGATGGTACATCGGTGACAGCCAAGGAAATAGCTCCCGGTATTATCAAGGTGACTCATACACCTTTGGCCAAGCACGGCGCCGAGCGTCCCGTAATCACTACAGCTCCAGTTGTCGAAAACGTAGTAGGGGATATAGGTCCATTCGCCGAAGCTAAAATTTCGAACAATGCGTTGACAATTAGCGCTAAATACAAAGGTTCGGCAATCGTGGACAAAGGCGTCAAAACCTTGCCCGTAGGAACTGACGGCGTTCGGCGTTATGCGCTGACAATATCCACAGCCGAAGGCGCATCGCTATATGGAGGCGGCGAACGTGGTTACAGCCTCAATTTGGCCAATGACACCTTGGTGATGTACAATAAGCAAAACTATGGTTACATTGGCAGCGAAAGCCGCCTGAAACAGATGAATATCTCGATGCCGCTGCTGGTTTCTTCGCACGGATATGCCTTGTTGTTTGATGATTACGGCACCGCAACAATGACTACGGGCAAGGAGATAACCTACACCTTTGAAGACACACGTCCTATCTCGTACTACTATGTGGTAGGTAGGGATGCCTCACTTGCATCAGTGACCACGGCGTTGACAGCGCTGACCGGACGTCAGGAATTGCCGCCGCTGTGGACTCTCGGATACATCAGCAGCCGATACGGCTACCATACAGATGACGAATTGAGCGGTGTGGTCGATTCGCTGCAAACGCAGGGTTATCCGTTGGACGGCGTGGTGCTCGACCTATATTGGTACGGGCGCGAGCAGGACATGGGACGCTTGGAGTGGGACAAGCAGCAGTGGCCCGATCCGGATGACATGCTCGAGTACCTCAAAAAGAAACATATCAACGTGGTCACCATCGCTCAGCCCTACGTGCTGCGCAACGGTCGCGGCGTCAACAATTATAACGCTTTGGCGCCCAAGCATATGTTTGTGATGAATAAGGACAGCGTAGATCGTCCGCTCAATGTCACCATTTGGGTGGGGCAGGGAGGAATGTTCGATGTCTCGAATCCGCAGACGCGCCAATGGCTTATCAACCGCTACGGAGCATTGTCTGATCGTGGTGTGAGTGCTTGGTGGGGTGATTTGGGCGAGCCTGAGGTGCATCCCGAAAACGGGCTACACGCCAACGGTCTGCTTACGCGACAATACCATAATCTCTATGGTAACGACTGGAGTAGTATAGTGTACGAAATGCACAAGGCCAAGTACCCCGACCGCCGTATGATGACCATGATGCGCGGCGGCACCACAGGATTGCAACGTTACAATGTATTCCCATGGTCCACTGATGTGTCGCGTACTTGGGGCGGACTCGAGCCACAGATACGGATAATGCTCAATTCGGGTCTTTCGGGCCTGGGGTATATGGGGCATGACGTCGGTGGATTTTCCATTATCGATCAAGAGCACCCCACTGACGACGAGCTGTATGTGCGCTGGATGCAGTTGGGCGTATTCTCGCCGATGTTGCGTACTCATGCACAGTACAAGGCAGAGCCTTACAACTATCCCAAATACAGAACGCTGCTGCTCTCTCTTGTCAAAGAACGCTACCGCTGGCTGCCATACAACTATACCTTGGCGTGGGAAAATGCCTCCAAGGGTTGGCCGCTGGTGCGCCCTCTCGATTTCCATGACGCCACAGCCACGGGACGTTATGACGGTATCTCCGACCAATTCCTTTGGGGACGAGACATCATGGTGGCTCCGGTGATGACGCAAGGCTCGGTACAACGCCCGGTGATTTTCCCGGAAGGCAGCGACTGGGTGGACGTCAATGCGCCGCTGACAGTGTATAAAGGCGGTACGGTGGCCAATTACGATGCTGCCATAGACCGCACGCCGGTGTTTGCACGCGCCGGGTCGTTTATTGTCACCGCCGACTATCCGATGAAATCCACGGCCCAGTATCGCAACACCCGCTACCATATAGACTATTATCCTCTGGCCGGGAAGCAGACATTTTCGACGCTCTTCGAGGACGATATGACCACGCCTACCACGATAGGCCATAATCAAGGGCGCGTCATAAGCATGAGCGGCAACGATACGGGTAAGCAGATAGACGTGGCGCTCAGCGCCCAAGGTGACTATGTAGGAGCCAAGGGCCACAAGACCATTACCTTGGTGTTCAATGGTCTGAGCAAGCAGCCGCGATATGTCGAAGCCGATGGACGCAGCATCAGTGTATCGTACGACAAAAAACGTGGCACGGCTACTGTGTCATTTGCGTGGAACGTTGAGCGCCCTATGTACATCGTTCTCAGAAAATGAGCCGCAGTATATCGTGACACATCTAAAAACCAACGAGAAATAAACTAGGGATACGATATGTTTTCAGGAATAGTAGAAGAAGCCGGCACCATAGTGGCCGCACGCCGCGATGACGGCAATCTGCAGCTGACAGTCCGCTGCTCGTTTGTCAATGAATTGTCCATAGACCAATCTGTTGCACATAACGGGGTCTGTCTCACTGTGGTAGACATCGATGGCGATACGTATACGGTGACTGCCATACAGGAAACGCTTGAGCGCAGCAATCTCGGGCGCTTGACCGTGGGCGACTTGGTTAATCTCGAGCGGTCAATGCGCTTGTCCGATCGTCTGGACGGACATATTGTTCAAGGACACGTAGATACGACAGCCGTATGCACAGACATACAGAGTGTGGACGGCAGCCGATACTACACGTTTGAGTATACCGTGTCGGACGATATGGCGGCGCAGGGATATGTAACGGTCGAAAAGGGGTCGGTGACGGTCAACGGCGTCAGTCTTACGGTCTGCGACAGCCGTCCGCGCAGCTTCCGCGTGGCCATCATCCCCTACACATACGAGCATACCAACTTCTGCCGCCTCGGCGTCGGCTCGCAGGTCAATATCGAATTCGACATAATCGGCAAATACATCGCCCGTCTTGCTTCCTTCGGCAAGTAAACGTAAAGAGAAGCATACAAGCATCTGAAAGCCTGCGCCTATTTTGACGCAGGCTTTTTTTGCGTTATCAGACTCTGTCATGGCTATGTTCTCCGAATAACCGCTTTTTTGTATGGTTCGTACAGAAAAACGGGTGGTTCACACATAAAGTCGCGACACTATTGACTTGGGCGACTGCGGCATGCTACCTTTGTGTCGTAACAAAAAAATATAGCGATATGACAGAAGATATGATAGCAGATAAGAGCTCGTATGTGGACCTTGGACTGTCCGTCAAATGGGCGACTTGCAACCTCGGAGCCAATGCTCCGGAGGAGTTCGGCGACTACTATGCCTGGGGCGAAACAAGACCTAAGGAAACATTTACCGATGACAACTACAAGTATGAGACGGGTATGTTTTATTCCAAGTACAACTTAATGGACCGTCTGATAACTCTTGAACCTCACGATGATGCAGCCGTGGTGGCTCGCGCCTATCCGTGGCGAATACCTACCGTGTTCGAAATGTCAGAGCTGTTGTTTAATTGCAAATGGGAGTGGACGACCCTGAATGGAGTCAAGGGCAACAAAGTCACAGGGCCTAACGGGAACAGCCTGTTCCTGCCTGCCGCCGGGTTTCGCACGGACAAGTTTTTTGACGATAAGTCTGCCAATTATTTGACATCCACGGTGAACCCCGGTTATTTGTTCTCCTACGCCTACACACTCGGTTTTTGGGACGAGCATACGCATATTACCAGCCAGCCGCGCTCTTACGGGTTCTCGGTGCGCCCGGTTTTCAAGTAACCGTGGCTGACGCATTCCGAGAAGGGACGCTTGACTTGATTTATCCCGACTTTAGGCTCGGGTGACTCCATGTCATGTAACCCTTCTTGAGAATGCTCGATAGTCTATAATGGGCAGCTGCCGGCTCTCATAATTGTGCCGGGGAGATTGTCTAAGCTGTCTATCCAGATTGACGGCTGATATTCGGGACGATGTTCGGCGTCTTGTCGATGGATATTGCATCCTTTGTCACGAAGTCCTATAGTCAGCCATCCTCGGCTGTTGGCTGTTATGAAATCTTTGGTTACGTTATCGCCAACGTAGCAGTATTTTTTGCCGGAATTACGCTGTTCGATGATTTCGTAATTGGCTGCACATGGTTTTTCAGAGCCAAAATCCTCGGAGATGATGATATTGTGCGCGGGCATAATTTTGTCAAGTCCCAGCGCTTGAATCTTATTGCGTTGAGTCAGTGTACGTCCATCGGTAATAAGCGCTAATGATGCGCCGTAAGATATCAGGGTTTGAAGACACTCTTTGCAGTCGCTTGCGAGTACAATGTTCGGGATGTGTTCGCGATACAGCGTCAGAAGACTTGAAATTTTATACTTGCTTCCGGTGGCTTTTATTGCCTCCTCGAAGACATTGCATTTGGCTTTGTACCAGCCATACATGGATTTGGCTAAGGCGGATGCGTCACCGGCATTGCCGCATAAGGTTAGGGCAATTTGATAATACCCGGACTTCAAGAAATCGATTTCCTTGTACAAAGTATCATCAAGGTCAAAGGCAACGACATAATGCGAAAGGGGCTGTCGCATAACTATTGAGAGTGAAATGTAATTCAGTCGTTAAGTCGCGTAAAGACGGCGGCATCATATCTCAACATCAGCAAGTTGTCTGTCCAAGACTCGTCATATTCGAGTTCCTGTCCAAGCAAATACTCGCGTGTTAGATATTCGATAAAATTTGCCCCGGCTTCGTAGCTTAGCGGGTAACCTCCGCCAAAGCGCGGGTTGATTTCGATGGCTTTAATATCGCCGGATGTCTCATTGTAGAACAATTGCAGACAAATGACGCCACGAACACCATTGAGATGTCCAAGTCTGGAGCGAAGGTATGCAATAATAGCGTTTTTGCGTGTCACGCCCTTGTTTATTTCGCCGGCGCGAATTTCGATGCGCTGTCGCGGAACTATGGACTTGACCATGCCGTCGTAACCATAGTACATGTCGATGGTAAACTCTGTATAGACGCTCTTGTCAACGTACTCCATAAACATCAGTTTGGGGTTGTCCAATATTTCTTTTGTGAGATCTTCGGACGAACGTATCAAATGAATGTTTGCGCTAAGCGACCCATCGTATGGTTTGGCAAAGCAAGGAAATGTCGGATAGTTTTTGTCAATCGGCGTTGGAATGCTGATGTCGTGTCGTTCAAAGAATTCGTTGATCATTCTCTTGTCGCGACATTGCCGTATGAAAGATGTGTCCGATATAGCTATATGTGTGCCATGCGCTTTGAATTCGTCATATAGGACAGAAAGGAGTAACAACTCGGTGTCTATTGTTGGAATGAGCAGGCCGATAGAATATTTATCGCAAATATCGCGCAGAATTTGAGGGTAGGATTCGTCAGTGACGCGCGGAACTTTGATACATTTGTCAGATACGTAACCGGCCGGAGCCATTATAGGGTTCATGTCTGTCGTGAATACCTTTACGTCCGGGCCAAGAATATCGGAGACGGTATTCTTGATGGCCTTGACAAGTTCGACGCGTTTACCGGCCGAAGTTACGAGAATATTCTTGCGTGTGCTCATTGTGATATAGGCTTCAGGGAAGTCTGTGTTTGTGCGATGTCAGAAGAGGTGAGCGAAGCGTGCTGTGAGGGCTGTGAAGCGGCTGTCTGTGCGCAGAGGCGCGATATTGGCCGGGGCATCGGTGTCATCACGCAGGCGGTGCAGGTCCCCATAACCGCGTGTCAGTGCGGTCTCGAGATGACGGAAGGCTGCATCGGTGTCGGCTGAGGCCGTTGTCTTGTCTTTGGCGAGGGCGGATGCTTGTGCGTAGTAGCAGGCAGCTTCGAAGGCGTGGGCGCCATCGGCGTCAGGTAGGGCAATAATTGCTGCCATGGCTGCATCGGCGGCTTGACGTTCGCCGCAGTGCAATAGAGCCAACGGGCGCAGCATTGCCGGGTCGGCATTTAAGATGGCAACGGCATCATGACTCGCAGCGTAAGCCGCGTCAGTGGTCGTGTTTTTCCGTGCTTGCGGCGCTGTTGTTTCGGCTACGTGTCGGTAGAATCCGGCTGCGGCAACAGGCTGGTTCAGACGTTCTTCGAGCACTGAGGCACGCAGCATATACGCGCGTGCCGCGTCGGCGCCTTCGGCAGTCATTGTCGCTTCGCCGAACAGTTCGGCGGCTTGGCTGTATTGTTCTTGCGAATAGGCTGTCAGTCCCAACTCGATGAGTGCCTGTGTATTGTTGGGTTGTAGTGCCAGCGCACGAGCGGCGGCGCTGTATGCATCGACGCGTCGGCCGAGGGCACGCAATATGCGAGCACGCAGTATGTGGTTGTCGGCATTGTCGGGAGCGGCAGCCAGTGCTTGGTCGATGTCTGTCAAAGCTTGTTCATATTGGCCGAGGGCATAGCGGCAGCGTGCCGTTCCGGCGTATATGCCGCGGTAGTCGTTGAGGTTTTGCGTGATGATGGTGTTGTAGTCGGCTAATGCGGCTTTGTAGTGGAAATGCGCTTGCTGTATGTAGGCTCGCAGATAAATAAACATGGCAACTCGCGGAGCTTGTTCGATGGCGCGTGTAATTCCTTCGATGACAACGGCATAGTCGGTATTAGCCATATCTACAAGCAGCTTGGTGGCGCGAGCGTTGGAAGCGTCCGTGCTCAGAGCCAGCATGATGTCTTCGACGGCGCCGCTGCCGTTGCCCATCGAGCGACGCACGTTGGCGCGGCGTACGTATATATCCGCGTTGTTTGGATCAGACGCTACCGCATCATCGAGGTATTGGGTGGCTGTGCCGAGGTCGTTTTCTTTGACTGCTATGCGAGCCAGTCCTATCATGGCTTCGGTACTGCGAGGGTTGAGACGTAGCAGACGGTTGTAGTCTTCACGAGCGGCGGCGTATTGTTCGAGCGTGTAGCGCGTATTGGCACGCAGATAGACATTGACATACGAAGTGGGGTCCAATGCCACTGTGGCGTCAAGGTCGCGCAGTGCTTCGGCGGGTCGTTCGGTTTGCAAATATATATTGGCACGCAGAGTGAGTGCGCGCATGCGTGTCTCGGTGTCTTTCTCGGGGATATATTTGAGGGCGTTGTCCGCATCCGAGAGCGCACGCAGATACTCGTTGTTGCTGTAATATACGTTGGCGCGGTTGAGATATGTCTCGTAGTCCTTTGGGTCTTCGCTGAGTTGTTGTGCGTAGACATTCAGCACGGCTTTGGTCATCGGGTTGTTGATGTCGGCGCGTGTCGTTATGGCCATGGCCGTGATTGCGGCGAGGAGGATTGAAATGTGTCGTGTCATCTGTCGTGAGGTATGAGTGTGAAGATGTCAGAATGCGGCGATGGTGCGTCGTATGGCCAAAAGATGCCGCAATAGCGTGGGCAGTAGGTCCAGACGCAGCATATTGGCTCCATCGGAGAGAGCTTTGGCCGGTTGCGGGTGTGTCTCGATAAATATGCCGTCGGCGCCTACGGCTATGGCCGCGCGGCCGAGGGTCTCAATCAGTTCGGGATGCCCGCCGGTGACTCCGTTGTTGGTATTGGGCTGTTGCAGCGAGTGTGTAATGTCCATAATGACCGGGCATCCGCATTGCTGCTGCATCACGGGTATGCCGCGCATATCGACCACGAGGTCGCCGTATCCAAGCATTGTACCGCGGTCGGTGACGGCTACGGCATCGTTGCCGCTTTGGCGGACTTTTTCGACGGCGAAATGCATCGATTCGGGTGCCAGAAATTGCCCTTTCTTGATGTTGACCATCTTGCCGGTGTGTGCGGCGGCCACCAGCAGGTCGGTTTGGCGGCATAGGAACGCCGGAATTTGCAGAATATCCACGTATTCGGCGGCCATGGCGGCTTCGGCGGGCAGGTGGATGTCCGTGACCACGGGAATGCCGAAGGTGTCGCGCACTTTTGCGAGTATGCGCAGAGCTTTTTCGTCACCTATGCCTTGGAACGAGTCCAGGCGGCTGCGGTTGGCCTTGCGGTAGCTGCCTTTGAAAACGTAGGGTATGCCCAGCTCGGAGGTTGTACTCAGTATCTTTTCGGCAATGTCGAGTGCCATTTTTTCGCTCTCGATGACGCAAGGGCCGGCCAGAAGGAAGAATGTTGTGCCTTTGGCTGCTGTCGGGGTCAGGTATTGCAGTAATTCGTTGGCGTTCATTAGTGGATTTGGTTGATGATATGGAAGGTGTCGCAGGCGACGAGTGCGGCTGTCTCGGTGCGCAGGCGGTTGTCGCCCATGGTGACAGCTCTGCATCCGGCGTCGAGGCATTGTTTTACTTCTTGTGGAGAGAAATCCCCTTCGGGGCCTATGAGCAGCAGTGTGCTAAGGCGCGGTTGCAATGCCTTTGAAAGGAGCGTCCGCTCGGTGTTGGCATCGCAATACCCGATAAAGCGTTGCTGTGCCGTGGTTTGCCGTAGCAGTTGGGGTAGCGGGGTCATTTCGGCGATGTTCGGCATGATAGACTTAAGCGACTGTTTCATAGCCGAAACGGCAATTTTGCGGAGGCGTTCTACCTTGATTTCGCGACGTTCCGACCGAGCGCATAGCACCGGGACGATGTTGTCTACTCCGATTTCCACCAGTTTTTCGACCAGCCATTCGGTGCGGTCTATATGTTTGGCCGGTGCGACGGCTACGGTGATGTCCGCAGGCCATACGCGTTCGATGGTAACGGCGTCTTTGATTGCTACGACTGCGCGGCGTGCGTCGCCAGCTACGAGTGTGCATGTGTAGCGTGTGCCGCGACCGTCCACGACATATAATGTGTCGCCCGTGTGCATACGCAGCACGCGTACGGCGTGTGCGCTGTCTTCGGGCGGCAGCGTCAATGTTTGCTGTATGTCGGGCGCGTAGAACTGGATCATTTCCATATGTATCGTCGGCCGTTAAAGCGCGATGTCCGAGACATTCGGACACCGCGCCTTATTGGCTGTTAGATATTGTTGACTGTTTTTTCTTCGACTTTCTTGGGCGCTTTGAAGCAGAAGTAGAACATGATAAATACGGCTAAGGCGTATGTGGCAAAGATGAACCACGAGTGATGCCATCCGTCAATCATGGCTTGTGTTCCTACTTCTTGTGTCATAACGTATTTATTGACTACAAATTCGCCGGCTATAAACGTGCCCAGCGAAGCGCCGATACCGTTGGTCATAATCATGAAAAGGCCTTGAGCGGATGAGCGCAGCTTGGGATCGGTCTGCTGATCGACGTAAATACCGCCGGAGACGTTGAAGAAGTCGAAGGCAACGCCGTAGACGATGCAGGACAGCACAAGGAAGATGACGCCGGGGAAGTTGGTGTCGCCGATGCCGAAGAAACCGAAGCGTAGTACCCAGGCAAACATTGCAATCAGCATTACGCCTTTGATGCCGAAGCGCTTAAGGCAGAAGGCTATCATCAGAATGCACAGGGCTTCGGAGCATTGCGAAATCGAAATCAGGAATGTCGGGTTGTGTGCAAACCATCCGTTGAGCAGTCCTTCGCTGTATTCGGTCACTTTGCTGAAGCTTTCGATGAAGGTGGTGCCATAGCTGTTGGTGATTTGCAGCGATACGCCCAGTAGCATCGAGAATATGAAGAATATGGCCATGCGGCGTGTCTTGAATAGGGCGAAGGCACGCAGGCCGAGGGCATCGGCAAGTCCGCCACTGGCGCTCTTGTTGACGGGACATTTGGGCATGGTCAACGCGTACAGAGCCATGATGATGCCGAAAGCACCGGTGGCAAAGAATTGGGTGTAGCTTTTTTGCAGTGTGATACCGTCTATTTCCACAAAATTTACCATCAGTTCGGCTACGATGAAGCCTACAGTTCCGAATACTCGTATGGGAGGGAAGTCCTTGACCGTGTCCAGGCCTCCTCTTTCGAGGGCATTGAAGGCTACCGAGTTGTTAAGTCCTATTGTGGGCATATAGAAAGCCACAGAGATGGTATACAGCGTGAATATTGTGCCGAAGTCCACATAGCCGACCAGCTGTTCGTGGGTCATTTCGATCCATCCCTCAGGCAGTACCGACAAGGCGTAGTATCCGGCGGCAAACATAAATATGGCGGCTATGAAGTGGCATAGAGCCAAGGTTTTTTGTGCCGGTAGCCAACGGTCGGCAACGATGCCCATCACGGCGGGCATAAACAGAGACACAAGTCCCTGAACCATATAAAAGAGGAATATTTCCTGGCCTAAGCCTACGTGATACAGGAACATGCCCATGGATACGAGGTACGTTCCCCATATTGCAAACTCGAAGAAGCTTAGAGTCGCAAGTTTGGCTTTTAAAGTGGAGCTTTTCATTGAAGCGTGTGTGATTTTTGGTTGATTGGTTTATTGTATGGTTTTTAGGTTTGTCGTTTATTTGTCCTTTCGGCGTTGGCGAAGTATGGAATTGATGCGAGCGGCTTCCTCGTACTCTTCGTCGCGAGTCAGCTGTTCGAGCAACGCCTCGAGCTGTTCATCGGACATTTCGTCCGGGTCTTGTGATTCTGTTTTTGATGCTTGGCGAGTCCTGTCTTCCGGATCTTTATTGAGGTCTTCGGTGATACATTCCTCCAAGGACAGACCGGCACGTTCCAAGATTTCGGGGGTGGTGTATATTGGAGCTCCGACGCGCACGGCTATGGCTACGGCATCTGAGGTGCGAGCGTCCAGTACGGCTTCCTTGCCTTCGCGGTCGCGAAAGGTTATTTCCGAGGAGAAAATTCCGTCTTCGAAGCGGTAGATAAACACCTCTTCGAGCTGTATGCCAAAGGCTTGGCCGAGAGAGCAAAATAGGTCATGAGTCATGGGGCGCGGCGGAATTACGCCTTGCATCTTGATGCCTATGGCCTGTGCTTCGCTGGCCCCTATGAGTATGGGTATGCGCTTTTCGCCCTCTTCGTCGGCAAGGAGCAGTGCGAAGGCTCCGCTGCGTACGGGGTTGTAGCTTATGCCCATTATTCTGAGTCTTATTCTGTTGTCCATGGCGGTTTTACTTTGTGTCAAGGTTGTCGGTGATGACGCTTGCGCCGGTGATTATGCCCGAGCCGAAGCAGCGGCGGCGTTCCTTGTCGTAGATTACGCAGAACTGGCCGGGTGCTATGCCTTGGACTTGGTGCGCGGCACGTACCACGTAGTCGCCGTTGGGGGCCAATGTCATCGCTGCATCCGTAAATTCAGGCGTGTGTCTGTTTTTGAAGGTTATGTCAACGCCTTTTGCCAGGTCTTCGGGAGTCCATGGGCATCCGGAGATGTAGTGCATCTCGGTGAGTGGCAGCGTATCGCCGTATTGTTTGGCGGTGTCGTATCCTCCGGAGACGTACACGACGTTGTCGTGGGCGTTTTTGCGTACGACATACCATGGGCCTCCGCTGAGTCCCAGTCCCTTGCGTTGTCCTATGGTGTGGAACCAAAATCCACGATGCTCGCCCAGCTTGCGCCCGGTTTCGATTTCGATGATAGATCCGGGGCGCTCGCCGAGGTGTCGGCGTATGAAGTCGTTGTAATTTATTTTGCCAAGGAAGCATATGCCTTGCGAGTCCTTGCGCATGGCGTTGGGCATGTGTACTTCGGCGGCTATGCGGCGTACTTCCTCTTTGGGTAGGTCGCCTATGGGGAACATCAGGTGGTTCAGTTGTTCGTAACTTATGCGTGCCAGGAAGTCGGTTTGATCCTTGACCGGGTCGATGGCTGTGCCCAGCCATTTGTGACCATCGGAATCGGTGATGACGGTTGCGTAATGGCCGGTTGCGGTTATGTCGTAGAGGTGCCCCCAGCGTTGCTCGAAATATCCGAACTTTATCATCTTGTTGCACATCATGTCGGGATTTGGCGTCAGCCCTTGGCGCACTGTGCGCAGGGCGTATTCCATGACGTTGTCCCAATATTCTTGGTGCAGCGATACTACATCGAAGGGCAATCCGAAGCGGCGTGCTATGAGCGTGCACATCTCGATGTCCTCGTCAGCCGAGCAGTCGCCCTCGCCGTTGTCCAGCCCTATGCGTATGTAGAACAAGTGCAGGTCATGCCCTTGTTCGAGCAGGCGGTAGACGGCTACGGCGCTATCGACGCCTCCGGAAATCAGTACGGCTATCTTCATGTGTGTGCCGGGTCTTGCGTGCGAGGGTTATTCGGATTTATTTTGCTCTTCATCGGTATTGCCGGCGGGTTTGTCGCTGTCTGCGGCCTGTGCGCTGTTGACGATGCTGCGTACAAGCGCTTGAAAGGCCTTGAGTACATTGTCGGGCTTGACGTCTTTGGCTTGCACCACATGTTGCTTGTCTATGTAGTATAGCATGGGCATGGTGGGCATGGCGAAATAGGTGTCTGCATCGGCGTAACTGCCTTTGACCCACGTATCGGGCATATCCAAGGCCTCGGCACGCCATTGGTCGCTGTCCTCACCGGGATATATTGCCACAATTTTCAGTATGCCTTTTTCGCACAGCCAGTTGATGGCGTAATCGGCACTGAAGCGAGCCTTGGCCAGTCGGCAGTCGGCACAGTCCGGGTCGAAGAACATCAGCAGGATGTGCGGCGCGTCCACTTCGCCGAAGTGTCCGATGGAGCCGTCAGGACGTACAAACTTGAAGTCGGGCACGGTGCAACCGATGCTGCTTGACGTCAGTGTTGTGTACTGGGCTTCGAAGCGTGCGCGTTCGGCACCCTTGATTTTTTTGCAGTCCACTACGGCCTTCACGAAAGGCAGGTAGAGCTCATCACTTTGGTATTCGGCGCTGTCAGCATAAGTCCAGCGCTCGGCTATGCGTGCCAATTCGGGCAACTGCTTGGGTGCCGATTTCTTCACGCCTGTAAGCAGCCGATTGATGGCGATGTGTACCGTGTCGGCAGTTGCCAGCGGTGTCAGTGCAAAAAATTGCCCCATGGTGTAGTCCAGGCGCTCCTTGGATGAGAATATACTCTTGAAATTGCAGTTTTTCCAAAAATTGTCAAGTATATAGTTGGCGCGTTGGTCCATACGGACAATTTCGCTTGGCGGCACGGGCATCTCGACGAGTAGCTGCGGCTCGGCGGCATAAGACGCCGACACAGCGATTGTGGCGATGACGGCTATGGTTGCCATGCGACGCATACTTTGTGCATATTTGTATATGTTCATGACGTGTGTCTAATTCTGTCGTTTGGTTACAATTTACAAATTTACATACTTTTGTCGAGATGCGGAACTCTTGGCGGAGGAAAAATTCCGTAACAAAGTGCGATTTGGCCAATTTGGCCAAATATGAATATGTCTTCTATAGCGTGTTCGATATAATCGTCGTAAAACGTGCATGAAGACACGGCCATGTCATTCGTCCTGAAAAATCGATAGCTTTTGCATTGGATGCAACGTAGTTTTTCGGACCGTCGTTGGCGGCCGCAATAGGCGTGTTATGCGATGGTGTGTATCCGGAAGAGAGGAAAATCACTTGATGCCGCGAGCATCGAGCGCAGCGCGGTATCGAGCGCCGTTGGCCTTGTGTACGGCGTAATCGGCGGTGAAATTGTGGTATCCGCTGAAGTCCTCGCGTGCGCACATATATATGTAGTTGTGTTCCGGTGCATACAGGACTGCATCGATGGTGGCACGTTCCGGCATACGTATAGGACCCGGCGGAAGGCCTTTTTTGAGATAAGTGTTGTAGGGAGATGGTGTGCGGAGCATCGGTCCGGTGATGCGGCGTAGGGTGGGGTCGCCCATGGCGAATTTGACGGTAGGGTCGGCTTGCAGCGGCATATCTATTGCCAGACGGTTGAGATATAGGCGTGCTACCTTGGGCCTTTCGTCGCCTTTGGCGGTTTCTTCCTCAACTATGGACGCCAGGGTGGTTACTTGTGTGGGTGTGAGGTCCAGGGCCTTAGCCTGCCGGCATCGTTCCGAGGTCCAAAAGGCATCGCGCACTGTGGTTAGACGCTTGATGAGCTTGGCCGGACTGTCGGTCCAAAATGCCTCGTAAGTATCAGGTACAAATGCGGCGATGTATTGCTCGGGCGTGTCGTAGCCCATGGCCGGAAGCACTTCGGCGCATCCATTGATGAAAGCTAAGGAGTCCCAAATCATTTTGGCACTGATGCGCGAAGCTAAGTCGCCGAGCGTCCGTATATTGTTGAATGTTAGCCTTATGGGCGTCTGAGCGCCAAAGCGCAAGCGGTTGACTACCGACCACGCGCGGTCTCCTTTGGTGATGACGTACGAGCCGGCGGCGACTTCCGGGTTTCCGTCACGCCATCTCCAAATCCGTGCTACAGTGGCACCGTAGTTGCCGAGGCTGTCAGTAAGTATTTTGGAGACGGCTTCCGAGTCGGCACCTCGCGGTATGTATATGCGCACAGGTTGTGCGCCATCGTAGGTGCGTGCTACGGTGACCCATGCCCATGCGCCAACGAGGACGATAAGCGCGGTTATGGCTGCGGCAGTATATAGTAGAACCTTGCGGCGGCGCGTGCCTTTTGCCTTCTTGCCATTCAAAAATACCTCTTTGTGTGGTGCATCGTTTGTCGTTGCGCTTTGACCGGTCTTTTCCATACGACAAAGTTAATACTTATCGGCTTAACAACTTAGCAAAAAAACGCTAAAAGTTGGATACATGTCTCGTGCATATGGCGGTGACGGATTATTTTCTGCTTGTGCCGTTTGTTGGGACAAATTGCCCTTATGAGCATTGATAATAAGTGGGGTAGGGCTTTGGAATGTAAGCTGACGGGAGAATTGTGAATGATTGGGGGTTAAAGTTAGTTAAATCATTTGGTTGTCTCGTGAGAAGTGTATACCTTTGCACCACTGAAACATCGCGGAGTAGAGCAGTGGTAGCTCATCGGGCTCATAACCCGAAGGTCGTAGGTTCGAGTCCTGCCTCCGCCACCAAACATCGAGAGGTTCATCATATGATGGGTCTCTCGTTTTTTTTGTGCGTTTTTTTGTGTCAATGGCTGTGCATCACAAAAAATATAACTATATTTGCCCCGTGCAAGCACTCCGTCGCTACATACAACCGGGTCGACTGTGCAATGCACGGATACAATGCGAAAGATAAACCTATAATAATACAAACACTATGAGTATGAAGAAGCACAACTTCTATGCCGGTCCTTCGATTCTGAGCCAGTACACTATTCAGAACACGGCAGATGCAATCATCAATTTTGCTGACACCGGATTGTCCATCTTGGAAATATCGCACCGCAGCAAGGAATTCCAGGCTGTTATTGACGAAGCCTCGGCTCTTGTCAAAGAGCTTCTCGAAATCCCCGGAGGTTACAGCGTGCTGTGGCTTGGCGGCGGCGCCTCGATGCAGTTCTGCATGATTCCTTTCAATCTGTTGCGCAAGCGCGCCAGCTATCTTGACACCGGCACATGGGCACACAAGGCCATCAAAGAAGCGCGCCTCTTTGGTGAAGTAAATGTCGTGGCCTCAGGCGAAGGCGACAACTACACTCGTATACCCAAGGACTTCGTCGTACCTGCCGATAGCGACTACTTCCACTATACGTCCAACAACACTATATATGGTACCGAGATACGCAAAGATCCCGATGTGCCTTGTCGTATGGTGGCCGATATGAGCTCGGACATCTTCTCGCGCGCCGTAGATGTCTCCAAATATGATGCAATATATGCCGGGGCGCAGAAGAACCTCGCTCCCGCCGGTGTCACCATTGTTATTGTACGCGATGATGCTCTCGGACATGTAGATCGTCCCATCCCCACGATGCTTGACTATCGCACACATGTGGCCAAGGGCTCGATGTTCAACACCCCTCCCGTACTTCCCATATTCTCTGCTCTGCAGACCCTGCGCTACTATAAAGACCTCGGCGGCATCAAGGAGCTCGAGCGCCGTGACCTTGAGAAGGCTGCCATGCTCTACGAGGCCATAGACAGTAGTCGCATGTTCACCGGCACGGTCACCGATCCGGCTGACCGTTCGATTATGAACGTATGCTTCGTGATGAAACCCGAATACAAGGAACTCGAAAAGGATTTTGTGGAATTTGCCACACAACGCGGTATCGTAGGTATCAAAGGTCACCGCAGCGTCGGCGGCTTCCGCGCCTCGCTGTACAACGCCCTCCCCATCGACAGCGTCAAGGTGCTCGTGGACGCTATGGCCGACTTCCAAGCCGTACATTGATACAATGTAGTCGTTCAACCAAAGACAACAGTACAATGAAAGTATTATTAGCCACCGAAAAGCCCTTTGCGGCAGCCGCAGTCCAAGGCATCCGCAAGGCCATCGAAGAAGGCGGACACACGCTCGCCATTCTCGAAAAATATACAGACCGCGCCCAATTGCTTGAGGCTGTCAAAGATGCCGATGCGCTCATCGTGCGCAGCGACATTGTCGATGGTGCGCTTATGGATGTCGCACCGCAGCTGAAAATTGTAGTACGAGCCGGCGCCGGATACGACAATATCGATCTCAAAGCTGCTACAGCCCATAATATTGTGGTCGAAAACACCCCCGGACAAAATTCCAATGCCGTGGCCGAATTGGTCTTCGGGCTTGCTGTAATGGCAGTGCGCAATATGTACGCCGGCACGTCGGGTACCGAGCTTAAAGGCAAACGCCTTGGCATACATGCTTTTGGTCAGGTAGGCCGTAACGTTGCCCGTATCGCCAAAGGATTTGGTATGGAGGTGAGCGCTCTTGATCCGTATTGCCCGGACAAGGTCATCGAAGATGCCGGAGTACACCCGGTACATTCCATCGAAGAACTATATGCAAACAATGATGTAGTGTCGCTGCATATACCAGCCACCGATGAGACACGCAACAGCGTGAATAAGCACCTTATCGAACTTATGCCCAAGGGCGGACTACTGATTAATACTGCGCGTCGCGAAGTCATTGACGAGCCATCGTTGGCCGAGGCCCTCGAACAGCGCCCTGATATCAAGTATGTGGCCGATATCGCCCCCTCCAATGCTGACGAGCTGCGCCAACGATTCCCCGGACGTGTGTTCTTTACTCCCAAGAAAATGGGTGCACAGACTGCCGAAGCCAATATCAACGCCGGCATTGCCGCTGCACGTCAGATAGTGGCTTACTTTGCCGACGGTACCGACCGCTTTCGCGTCAACTAATCGAATCACACATATCCGAAAGGATGTGTGATAAGTTTCGAACATAACGCTTACCCCCCCCCCCTGTCACAAAATGCTGTGGCGGGGGGGGTAATAGTTACATGACCCCTTATGAGGTAATCATACAGCGGCATGCGTAAGCAAGCAAACAATGCAAGCATTGGTCCGTTTGGGGTTGCTGTAAGAAAAAAATAATTTTGAAATGCACGTCCGAATATTGCACACATCAAAATCATTTAGTACCTTTGCACCCACAAAACGACACGTGCGACCGCGTGTGATATACGGAAAGATGCCGGAGTGGTCGATCGGGGCGGTCTCGAAAACCGTTGTGCCCTTGCGGGCACCCAGGGTTCGAATCCCTGTCTTTCCGCAAAGAAGGTCCGGAAGCGCAAGCTTTCGGACCTTCGTGCGAAGAAAGGCGGGATGAGAACCCTGATGGGTTCGTTATCGCGTAGCGCTTGCGGAGCAAGAAACCATGTCTTTCCGCAAAAAGATACCGGATAAGCCTCCTTGAGATACCATTACTATACATATGACATGCATATGTGTGTCGGGTATGTATTTGTGCATCAATAGCTTGTATATGTTAATATAATTTAGCAAATATTTGTACCCAAATGATTTTGTGCAGCACTTTAAAAAGCAGTATATTTGCGCAATAAAACACGGCTTCGGCATTCGTGCCCAACCCGTAGATACATGAAAAAAGAGATAAAACAACAACCACATTAAGAACTATTCGCTATGAAACAAAAACTATGTCTGACCTTAGCCCTCGGTGCAGTGCTTATGCTGGCATCCTGCGGCAAAAAGCTCGGTCAATTCAGCCAAGACTATTTCAACGTCAACCCCAATCCTCTGGAAGTTGTCGGTGAAAAAGTTCCCGCAACCATCACCGGTAACATTCCCGCTAAGTTCTTTGTAAAGAACGCCGTAGTTACTGTTACCCCAGTGCTTGTATACAATGGACAAGAAACCACTTCCGTTCCCTATACCTTCCAAGGCGAAAAGGTACGTGGCAATAACCCCGTAATCTCTTACGAAAACGGTGGAACAGTTACTATCCCCGCAGCTTACGCTTATACCCCCGAAATGGCTAAGAGCACCCTCGCACTTGACTTCGTAGTTACACAGGGCAAAAAGCAATATGTATTGCCGCGCGTCAATGTGGCCAACGGCATCATCGCAACTGCCGCCCTCGCCGACCCGGCAACCGTCAATCCCGCTCTTGGCAAGGACGCATTCCAGCGTGTCATTAACGAAAAATACGCTGCCGACATCAAGTTCCTTATCAATCAGGCCAACATTCGCTCCTCCGAGCTGAATACCAACGCCATGACCGAGTTCCACAACTCACTGATGGCAGCCAACGGCGACAGCACACGCGTCATCAACGAAATCAACATCCAATCCTATGCATCGCCTGACGGTGCTTACGACTTCAACGAGCGTCTGGCCCAGAACCGTGAAGACAACACCAAGGGTTACGTTTCGGGTCGCCTCAAAAAAGACAAAATCACCGAGTTCGGCGAACTGACCGCTAACTTCACTGCCGAAGACTGGGAAGGCTTCCAGAAGCTTGTCAGCCAGTCCAACATCCAGGACAAAGACCTCATCCTCAGCGTTCTGTCTATGTACAAAGACCCCGAAGAGCGTGAGCGCGAAATCCGCAACATCTCCACAGTCTTCGAACAGCTGGCCGAAGAAATCTTGCCGCAACTCCGCTACTCGCGCATTACGGCGTCCATCGACGTAATAGGCAAGAGCGACAGTGAAATCAACAAATGCTTCGACAACGATCCTTCCAAGTTGTCCATCGAAGAGCTGCTTTACGCTGCCACCCTCACCGATGACAATGCCCGTCGCATGAGCATCTACGAAACCGCCACACGTCAGTATCCTAACGACTACCGTGGATGGAACGACCTCGGTCTCACACAATACGTGGCTCGCGACTACGACAAGGCCAAAGCATCCTTCGAGCGTGCAGCCCAACTGGCTCCCGCCGGTGCCGAGCCCAAGCTCAATCTCGGTCTCGTCGAAATGGTTAACGGCAACTATCGCGCTGCCAACCAGTACTTCGGCAATGCTGCCGGTGCTGAATCTCTGGGTGATGCCCTCGGCGTATACTACCTGAAGCAGGGCGACAACGCTTCTGCAGTTCGCGCCTTCGGCGACTCCAAGAGCAACAACGCCGCTCTCGCTCAAATCCTTACCAAGGACTACACCAAGGCTAAGAGCACTCTTGCCGGTGTCAATAAGCCCGATGCTACCACATATTATCTGATGGCAGTTCTGGGCGCTCGCACCAACAACGAGCAGATGCTGACCTCCAACCTGCGTCAGGCTATCAAGCTGGACAGCAGCATGGCACAGCGTGCAGCCAACGACCTCGAGTTTGATGCTTTCAATATCTCCGGTCTGACAAAGTAAGCACCTCCCGTCCATAAGGACGTACACCATAGCGGCGCATGCCTCCCATCATCGGACGGCATGCGCCGCTTCTTTTTTCGGCGTTCACTCAGAGCTTATCATCGTATTCGAGTATTAGATTGGATTTCAATAGTTGACAGATGAAATATATTTTGTGCTTTACAAAATATTGATTTATCTTTGCATATGAAAAGCGAAGCAAATGTGCATAACGCTGCTTTTCTTCGCTTTTCGTAGGGCAAGAGAGCCCTATATATCATATTTATGAGCGTTTATTTGCGCTTATTCTTGATAATTAGAAACTTAGCAACTTTCGACATGCAAAATCAGGAATACGGCAGCGATATGACGCCACGCTTGTATTGCATATTCAGAATGAGCCATTTCAAGATGGAAAAGACTTGTTATGGATTTATGTATACAATTTGCGTGGGCTTCTGCATGCTGCACATTCTATTTTGCATGGGTATGCTAAGGCCTCTAATTGTAGAATGAGCATGGATACAGATTCCCACGCTCTTTTTTTACACTAATGCCAACGAGGGGATGACCGAGGCACCATAGCTATCATATGCTTAAAAAACCTTTTACGCCTGAAATGGCAGAAGCGCTACATGATGTTCCGCGACAGAATATCTCAGCGGACAACAATCGATCGATTAATGAGCTCGGAATACGAGCAATCTACAAACTGAACGGCGTTGACTTGTCAAGAGTGGCTATCTACTCGAACTGTCTAATTGTATTGAAAGACGGTGTGTGCGTTGATATAGCAATGCCAAACGATGCTGGTGTAGACGAGATAATCCGCATCTACTCCGACCTGTGCGATGGTAAACAGCAATCTTAACTAAGCAGCGTACATCATGGCACGAATAATAATTACGATGGTCGTCTGTTTACTGACGGCATCAAACACGTATGCATACGATTGTATTGTAGACAATCTTTGCTATAACGTAAATACCGACACACGTGTCGCAGAACTCACAGAATATGCATCGAACAACGAGTCCAATGGCAACTACTACAAGAAACTCTTCCCGGACGGAAGTGTCGTTGTTCCGGAAAAAATAACATACAAGGGTAAGAAGTATACCGTTGAAGTTATCAGTGGCGCATTCCACGACTGGTCTGCCCTAAAATCGGTGTCGTTACCAAACACACTTAAATCGATAAAAGGAGCCGCGTTCTCTCGCACTGGGATACGCCAGATTGATATTCCAAGGTCTGTTACATACCTCTCCGGACTTAACGGAACTAAGATTAGAACAATAGAGCTAAGTGATAATATCGAAACCATAGGTGTAAGCGCATTTTATAACTGTGTCGCTTTACGAGAAATAACGATACCCAACAGCGTAAATACAATAGAAGATGGTGCATTTGAACGATGTTCTGCTCTTTCGCGTATAGAAATTCCCAATAGCGTAAAAGATCTGGGAAAATACACCTTCAGAGATTGCACCGCTCTTACGGAGGTGAAAATTGGCATCGGGGTAGAAACAATCGGCGAATACACTTTTAATAATTGTTCGCTACACCAAATCACAATACCAGCGAATGTCACCTGCATCGAAAACCATGCTTTCGATACAACAACGCTGACAGATGTACGCATAGAAGATAGCGAAGATGAACTGTATTTCGATTACTGTGGCTGGACGTCTACAGGTACTATCTTTGGAAATAGTCCTCTTATCAACGTATATATCGGCAGGAGGTTGTCATATCCCGACAGGAATAACCCGTTTATGAAGAATACGACACTCTCTGAACTAGAATTCAACGGTATGACAACTGAAATAAATGAGTATGGATATCACTACTGCACCGGATTGGACAAGGTGACCATAGGTGATTGCGTTGAAAAAATCGGAGAGTACGCGTTTTACGACTGTTCCAATATGACAGAATTAACTATTGGCAAAGGCTTGAAATCGATAGGACAATACGCATTCAACCAATGCGAATCAATGCAAGATATAACTGTCTTAGCCTCCACTCCGCCGGTATGCGGTGTATATGCGCTAAACAAAATCGACAGAAAAAACTGTAAATTGGTCGTTCCAAAAGGGTCTGTTCAGTTATATAAGTCTGCACCACAATGGCGCGAGTTCTTCAATATATCTGAGTATGACGCAGTAGATGATATTACGGTAGACTTCACAAACGAAGCCTATGATGTCTATAATTTGCAAGGTGCCAAGATCGCAAATTGTAAGACAGAATCAGAATTAGCAGAGTCGCTTTCGAGGGGTATTTATATCCTCGTGTCTCCTACGTGTCGTAAGAAAGTAAAGCTATAATCACCTGAAAGAACGAGATAATCTATCATAATAGAGATATAAAAAGCCGGGCAAACCGTTATTGAACTGCACCCCAAAAGTTAGACACAAAACTTTTGGGGTGCATTATGTATAGGCGTCACAATTATGAAGAAGTATGATTTATGTTTCGATGTGATATATCGAAAAAACAAGATGTATGTTTGCGCTATATCGTCTTGACAAATGGCTACTTGTTGCGGGCGGCACGTTTTTCGAGCTGCTTTTCGACGGCTTCGACGGCTACATCGAAGGCTTCCTCGAAGGTGTCCGCTGTTTTGCTGGCTACGATTTCGCCATTTTGGGGAATGGCGACACGGATGGTTACTTCCTTGTTGAGGGCGGTTTCAGGCTTGATGAGGTTGAGGTTGACATCGAAGGTGTCAATCTCGGGGTTACGACGTCCGATGCGCTCTGTTTTCTTGTTGATAAAGTTTACGAGGCGGTCTGCAATCTCGAAGTGGATGGCTTTGATGCGTACGTTCATGGTTCTTCTTTTTTAATGGCACGCGGATGTGCCTGTTGATAATTTTGTTGTAACTCTCGGTATGATATATGTGTGTACAGTTGCGTGGTGGCCAAAGAGGCGTGTCCCAGTAACTTTTGTACAGCGTCAAGGTCGGCGCCACCATTGAGCATGTCGGTGGCGAAAGAGTGCCGCAAGACGTGAGGGCTGCGCTTTGCGCTATGCGCTACGGGATCCAATGCCTTGTGCACTATACGGTTAAGAAGGCCGTAATATAGTGGCTCGCCGCTTTCGCGCACCATCAGTGTCGGCGTGTGGCGTGTCCCGGTCACTTGAGTCCGCAGTAGACGGTAGGCGTCTATGGCTTCGGACAATTCCGGCGCTATGGGTATGATGCGTTCCTTGTTGCGTTTGCCGATGACGCGCACTTGGGATTGGGCGGTATCGGCATTGTCGTCCGTGAGGGATATCAGTTCGGCGGAACGCATTCCGGTGGCATATAGTAGTTCTACAGCGAGTCGGTCGCGCACTTCACGGAAATTGGCGTGGTCGATGGGCGCGTCCAGCACGGTTTCTGTGTCTTCTGTCGGGACAAAGCGAGGTAGCACCTTGGGGGCGTGTGCCAGCTCGAGGTCGCGTGTCGGGTCTGCTGTATATCCGTGGTAGCGTGCGAGATAACGGTAGAATGTGCGTACACATGACAGCCTGCGTCGTATGGTTGTCTGAGCCAATCCACGTTGTGTCATATCGGCGAGCCATGCGCGAATGTCCGATCGCGTCACGGTTGACGGGTCTACGAGGTCGGTGTCGTCGTCTGTGTCCCAGTCTACGCCTGTCAAGAAGCGTGTCCAATCTTTCAAATCCTTTGAATATGACAATACGGTGCAAGCTGAATGATTCAGCTCACACCGTAGATATTCTAAAAAGGATTTCGTCAGCATATCTCACATAATGATAAGCATCTGAAGCCGGGGCTTGATGCCCTTGCGCCTTCTTATCGTATGTGCGAATTTACTGCTTCCTTTTGTCTTTTCCAAATAAAATCGGAGAAAAAACTTTTGCTCTGTATTCGTTCCCCCTTTCCGGTATAAGTTTGTGGCCTGACGTTCAAAGACTTTCTGGTTTAAAAATTATTTGGTTGCCGGCCTTGCCTTTTTTGTCTGATGGAGGCGAGATTTGTCTACGTGTTTACGCTGACGCTTCTCGGAGCGAAGACGGATGATTAATCCTCGACGCTGCGAAGTTTCTGTACGTAAACAGCCTTCATCATTTTCTTGCGGTTGACAACCGAAGGTTTCTGGAAGGCTTGACGTGCACGGAGTTCTTTGACAACGCCGGTGCGCTCGTATTTACGTTTGAATTTTTTGAGAGCTTTCTCGATGTTTTCGCCTTCTTTTACTTGTACGATGATCATTTGTGTTAGGTTGTTATTTGATTTATAGCTTTTAGTGTCTTTGTTGTTTGCCGAAAATCCGTGCGTACCGATGACGATTGAGCTTACACGGGCTTTTAGCGGGGCAAAATTACAAATCTTTTCTGATACGGCCAAATTTTCCGAGTGCAACTTTTTATATTTTACTTAAATACAGAAATACGGGATATTTGAATGCCGGAATATTGGGGCTGCGGTTGTTTGCGTCTGTCGGCAGACAACGCGGTTAGCGGTGTGAGCCAAAGATGTCATCGGCAGAGCACGAGTATTTGTCGCACGCTTCGCCAATGTCTAATTCTTTGGTGCAGTATGACAACGAAATCGGCGTGTATGAGTAGAAGCACTCTTTTGAGACGAAGCCTCCACGGTATTCCCGGGGCATTTATTTTGTAGGATGCCATCCTTTGCCTTCGTATATTAAAACGGTATATGTGCCATTGGGAACGTAGATTGCGACGGTGTCGCCTGCGGCAATGTATGTGTTGCGCACTATTCGGCCGGCGCGTTTCACGAAGACTACGGCATCTGTGTGCGCTGTCGTGTCGTTCTTGACCGTAATCTTAGAATTGTTGTTGCCGTCTAAGGGAGAGTTGGCATAAGGGGTATATCCTGTGGGCATATTATTATCGGCATATTTGGCGCTGTCCGAGAGCATATGTTGATTTTTTCGGTTGTCCGTGACTCCGGGACAGTAAATGGGGTATTCGGTCGTGTTTTCATCGTGGTTTTCGATGCACAACTTGAGGCACACAATTGCGAGAATAAAAAGGGCAAATAACAGCCGACTCATATTTGTTGGAATGATGTTGAGAGAGAATAAGATGATGTGAAAATCTGTTGGATCTTGAGTCTGTATTCTTTTTTTTGAAAAGAAGGTGGATTGTTTTTATGTTTGTTTGTGGTGTGATTGGATGTTGCTTGATTATGCGAATAGCAGAGCCTTGGGAGGGCAATGTTGTTCGGGCAAATCCACAAGTGATTGCAAAATTACAAAAAATAATGGTTATGTCGGCATATGTGTGTAAAAAAATTTTGCATTGACATTTAAGTCTGCCAAGATTTGGGGAAAAACCGACTCGGGACAAAGGCCGAACTTGTACTTGATGGATTCTTGGCAGTGTCTATGGATATGATGCGATGTCTTTCAGAAGGTATTAAGGTTATAAACAATGTTAAATTAGGTAAAATTAAGCGTTAAAATGGATTAATTTTAGTACTTTTACGCTTAAATCGTTGATTCCGCCATTTGGGCAGTGCGTGTGCCGGTCGGGCTAAGCGATTTGATAATTTAGAGCAATAACAACATCCTATAACTTAAACCTCGAGAAACAAAAATGAGAACATCCTTACGCCTTATTGCTGCGGCTGTATCAATGCTGACCATCGGAGCCGATATGTCCGCATTGACTACAGACGAGCCCATCACCATCTCCGGCAAAGAGTATACCTTGCGCACGTATGTGCGCCGCGACATAGGCCCGGGTACAACGTATACACGTTACAGTGTCATCGGTTTCCCGCTCAATGTCAATGTGATTACTATGGATCTCGACAATCCTTACAATACGCTCGAGACCATGCAGGCCAAGGATCGTACAAACAGCACCGAGACGTTGGTGTCGGCAGCAGCTCGCTACACTTCGTCCGAGCATAAGGTGATTGGCGGTGCCAACGGCAACTTCTGGTGCGTAAGCTCGCAGTACCCATCGTCAGACTTTCTGGTAGGCACGGTGTTCGGTGCTGATGTGCGCGACGGCAAGGTCATCACCAATACGGTGATGGTCAACGATCCGTGGTGCGATGTCTATCAGACGCCTATCGTCGGGCTTGACAAAGACAAGAAGTTATGGCTCAAGCCCATGGGCTGGAAAGGCACCATAAAGAGTGACAAACTTGATGCCACTGAATTCACGCAGGTCAACCGAGTGGTACACGATGGCCAGATGTGCATGTATAACAGCTACTTCGGCCGTGACAAAGCATTCCAGCCTGTCGAAGGCTATGCCAATGGTAATACCTGGCACTGGCGCATCATCGAAGGTGTCAGCACCGAAGCATATCTTGACCTGTGCGAGGGCGAGCATTGGAAAGTCGGCGAGGATATGCGTTGCGTAGTGCGCAAGGTTGTGCCCAATGCCGGAACCGGAAATTTGGGCGACTACGAATTGGCTTTTGTGGGGCGCGGCGCCTGCGCCGAGGCTCTCAACAAGCTGAGCGAGGGCGATATAGTCACTGTCAATCAGGGATGGACAACGTATGATACCAATGAAACTCCACGCCTGTATAACTGCATACAAGGTTTGTCCAATATCATCAATGACGGTGTCAATGATGATGCAGGCAATGCCTTGGAATACAATTCCAAAGTGTACTCGCGCACCGGATACGGCTCGTCTGCAGACGGCCGCACTTTGTACGTGATGGTTATAGACAAGTCCACCGACTTCGATTGGGGACCCTCGGCCGGGTGCACCACGGCTGACATGGCCGACATTGCACGCCACCTCGGATGCGTCACCATGTCCGTAGTCGATGCAGGCGGCTCGGCACAGCTCTTTGTGCAAGACCGAGTAGTCAATACCACTACCGAGACAATACCCCGTGCTATCGCCAACGGCATGTTCTGCGTATCCACTGCACCCGAGGATAAAACCGTGACACGCATAGCATTCAACGATGTAGACATCACTGTTCCCACTTACGCCACCGTAATTCCGCGTATTCTCGCCTACAATAAGTACGGCGACCTTGTAGACGAGAACTTCTTTGACGCACAACTGAGCTGTGACGCAGCCATTGGTACTTGCGAGGGCAATGCCTTTATTGCCGGTAGCACTCCCGGTGTGGGCACGCTGACAGCCACTTATGGCGACTGCACCATATCCAAGCAAATAGAATTGGTAAAGGCTGACGTCGCATTAAAGCTTGGCAATATCCTCATTGATGACGTTCGTGAGTATTTGCTCGAAATTGTCGCCACTGCCGACAGAGAACAATATAATTACGATCCAGGCGAATTCCAATGGGAAGTGGCCGATCGCAGTATTGCCGACATCGATGTGCATGGAATGCTTCGCGGTATCAAGAACGGCACCACCACCATTACCGGTACGCGTGGTGACCTTGAGATTACGGTTACAGTCAACGTGCAGATACCCGAGTCTGAGGCCGTATCGCAAGACAGCTGGGACAATTGGAAGCTCTCGGGCTTTGGTGTCAAGAACCTAAATGTGACGGCTGATGGCGACGTGACATTCAATGTCAACAGTTTGCGCAACTCCTATGTGCAGTTCAAGAAAAACTATGACATTTTCAGCTGTCCGGACAGCCTGACAATCAATTTCTATACATCGGCCAAGTTCAATTCGGTAACATTCTGTGTACGCTCCGCCGGGTCCAAGAATATCAATATAAAAATAGAACCGGCCGAAGGCAACAACTATTTCCAGCCTACCGCTACCGAGGCCAAGGTGACAGGTGCTGACGGCGTGACTCGTCGCTGTCGCATGTATGTCTCGGCCGGAAGCTCGGAGATGCAGATAGTTCTTCCTATGAGCGCCCTGGGCGAGCCGTCTTATGTCGGTATTTATCCCATCAATATGCAGTTCGTCCGTTTCGGTCTGCTTAGCTCGGCTCAGGACAATCTGGGTACGCATACCATGCGTGTAGGACGTCTGGTGGCACATTACAACCGCAATAATGCAGTCGAGGATGTTGCTGTTGACGGCAGCGCAAGTCCTGCGTTGACTATCTGGCCCAACCCGGTTGACGCCGGTGGCAACATTAATGTAGGCGGAGTGTCAGGCATCGTGCGTGCCGACATCTATAGCCTGGCCGGAGCGCGTATATTTTCGACCGGTGATGCAGCGTGCATCAATGCGCCTTCGGACCCCGGCGTGTACCTGCTGCGTGTCACCGGAGCCGATGGTACTGCCGCTGTAGCCAAACTCGTTGTCCGTTGATACGGATGACGCCCATTTATCGATAATAGTATGCAATGAGCAACGCCATACGCATATGGCGTTGCTCATATATAAATACGAATATAATCAGATGAATGCAGGACAATGAAGCCTTACGATGTATATCAGCTTTCTACTGCCGCTGTGCCTACTCGCGAGAATACCGATTTGTTCCTCGAGCATTTCAAACATGCCTTGGGATGAAGTCAAACAAGGTTGGTAAGGATGCCGATAAATCTTTAAGAACATGCTACGTACACTATAAGGCGTGACTGAAGAAACAGTAATCGGCGCACGAAAAAATCGCATGAAACATGCTTCCCGAAAGCCAAAATACTAAAACATAGGATAAACCTCTAAATCAAAATATGAAACATTCTCAAATCTGTACTCTTATTGTGGCGCTGCTGAGCTTTGGCGTCACGGCCGGTGCCGCCAATTCGTATTACGTGGGAAATGCCGCAACGTCAGGGACATCGGTGTCTTATCGTGGAATTACGTACACCTCCGGTGTCAATGCCTTTGCCGACTTTAAGGCTCTTGTGTCGGCACGCCCTGCTCCCGGCTCCACTGTATATGTCGATGCCGGTATCTACGGTGATGCGGTTACTATAGACGTGCCCGGTCTTACGCTGTTAGGCGCAAATGCTTATTGTGACGCGCGTTCGGCCAATCGCAATGCTGCCGAAAGTGTCATTTCCGGAGAGCTCAATGTCACGGCGGACAATGTCACAATCAACGGTTTCCGCTTTACGGGCGCCGGCTGTGTCTTCAATAGCACGGCTACTAACGTCGCACCGATGTCCGGGCTGACGTTTGTATACAATGTAGCCGATGGGAGCAGTCTGCCTCGTAATAATTCGAAGTCGATATTTCATCTGGGAGCCTACTATACCGGGAAGGACGCGGCTGAGGCTGCCGCCATTGGGCGCTATCGTAATATCACGGTCGCACACAATGACTTTAACGGCCGTCGAAGCACGGCCAACCAGCCTTATGTCGTTTGGATTGCCGGATCGACAGGCTCAACAGTCGTTGAGGACAATCGGTTTGACGGCGGCGGCACTTCCGTGTCTCTGATCAATACCACCGGGAAGGCTCGCGTGGATGGTAATGTGTTCGCCAATGTAGGGGATACGCTTGCTGCGGCCGGCAGCGCCAAGGGCGAGTTTTGCATCAGACTGTTCTATGTCGGCGTGGACGATGCGGTTACAGACGTCAGCGTGTGCCGCAACAGTTTTGATAGGTGTCAGGGACAGTCTTCGCTGTATCCGCTCATACGTTTTTTCAACGGCGACAAGTCCAATGCCGGCGTTAAGCCCAAAAACACCATCGTCCGGCTTAACTACAACAGTTTCAAGCGCAAACCCAAGCACAGCTCGCAGACATACAACTACGTGTTTTATGCAAACAAGGACTACACGTCCGGGGCGATTGTCGATGCACGCTTCAATCAATTTGACAACAGCGAATATGCCATGGGTATGATACAGCAGCCGTACGAAAGCACGCAGACGCGCTATTTCGGCGGCAGCACCGCCATATTCCATTTTCCGTCATCGTACGGCACCACCGTGGACTATTACAAAGACCCGGTGGGTAAGGACGTCAAGGCATTGCAGCTGAAAAGCAACCGCGTGGCACAAAGTTTCGACGTCGATGATACCACCGGAGACATATACTTCGTACAGATATGCCCGGCTTCGCAGGCTTCGGGCCGTAATCTCAAAGGCGAAGAGCCGTTGTGCGTTACGCGCTATTACAAGACCACGGACGGGACTATGCGCAAGCAGTACATGTACTTGGAATATGCAGGCCACGGTTCCAATATGGCGGTGTGCCGTATGAAGGATGGCAAGTTGTACATTTTCACAGGAGGCAACAGCCTTGATCCGCCGGCGGCCACGAGGGTCATGAGCCGTGCATGTTGCATTTTCCCTTTTGTAGCCGGCGCCACAGCCGACCTCTCCAAGACGTCCTTTACATACAACAACAAGACTTATAAGGTACGTCGGTTTACCAACCACTTTAACCGTAGCTGGCAATATCCCACCGTCGACCGCGACAACCGACTATATGCCGAGCGCCAGAGCAAAAACAAGGTCGTATATTTCGCTGTGTATGATTTGGATGATGTCTTTGATAATGGGAACAAAGCACGCCCCATCAAGGTAATTCCTTTCCCTTACGGATGTAACCCCACCACCACGGGGGCGTTGGCCGGCTTTGACAAAGGCTTCCAAACCTGGTCGCCTCAGGGATTTACCGTCTATGGCGACTATATCTACCACTTTGAGGGCGTGGGACAGGATAATTCGGATGCCATCACCTATAACGGCAAGAAAATACCCACGGTGATAGTACATGTGCACAATTGGCGCATGGACCGCTTTGCCTATCGTAAGCCGGTTCTGCGCAGTGCTGTGATAAGCCAAAATAGCGGCGAACCCGAGGGTGTCAAGCTGCACCGCGACAAGTACGGACGTCCGCACATGTTGATGGGTATCGTCAGTGGCAAGGCCGGGGCGCGTCGTGCCAATATCTTCGACTTTGCGCCAAATACTGTCGAGGGTTTCGCATACACCATAGACAAGGCTTCGACTACTTCGGCGACAGCGGCACTGGCGTTTGCGTGCCCGGCGCTTGGAAATACGGATCGGCAGACATTGACTTTGGAACACAATCGTCTTACCGCCGCGCCGCAAATTGTAATCACCGGCCCGGATGCCGACTGCTTCAGCATTAGCGGATCTGTCGGTCCGCTTGATTCGTCGTCGACGCACGAAATCACATTCACGCCCAAGAAAGGACAAGACAATTATAAGGCAGCCGTGCGCGTTTCGTCGCCTAATGCCGCCGACCTCATAATATCCTTAACCGGCAAGTGCTCGGATAGTACAGGTATTCTGGACCTTAACGCTGACTATGCCGCCGGCGAGGTAGTGTATTATGATCTCCGTGGCGTCTGTTTGGGTGTCGAATTGCCCGAGGTTCCCGGCGTGTATATCGTACGTCGGGGTTCCAAAGTCTCCAAGGTATTAGTCCGGTAAACCCGAACTGTCCGATAAAGATGTGACAGCAACTGCGGCCGATTTGCTATGCTGCCTGTGTTTTATTTTCTTCGACTTCGAGTAATCGGAGGATAGAGTTCTTCGAAGCCAATCAAAGACACGAGAGCCGTCATCCTTGCGGATGGCGGCTCTCGCTATTTGGATTTTGTGTAATCGTAGAAGATTAGTCCTCGTTGAGGTTGATGCGCTTGAAGGCAACAGCAACCAGACCCTTGGACGAAGCTTCGAGGTACTGGCCTACGGAAAGCTTACCGTCCTTGACGTATTCCTGTTCCAGGAGGCATGACTCTTTGAAGAACTTGTTGAGGCGACCGTTGGCGATGTTTTTGATCATAGCCTCGGGGAGGTTTGCAGCCTTAGCCTCAGCAGTTTCTTTGGAGATCTTGCGAGCCTTGTCAGCTTCTTCCTGAGTGAGCCAGCCTTTGGCCATGTTCGATTCGATATGGTCTTCGCTGTCTACGAGGTTGGGGTTGATGCCTGCTTTGTGCAGTGCAGCGTCTACGGCTTTCTTTACGAGTTCTTCCTTTGTTTTCTCGATGGCTACGGAGAGTTCCGAGTCAACGATGTTTTGAGGAACGGCCTCGCGATTAACAGCCACGGGGTTCATGGCTGCAACCTGCATAGCCACGTCGCGCATCACCTGTGCATCAACGCCTTCGAGGTTGAAGGACACGATGGTGGAGAGCTTATTGCCAAAGTGGTTGTACGAGGTCACGGAAGCGCCTTCGAGGTATTCGTAAGCGGAGATTTCGGTCTTTTCGCCGGTTTTGCCGCTTTCTTCAACCACGAGTTCGGCCACGGTGCGGCCGTCGATGGTGAGAGCCTTGAGCTCGTCGATGCTCTTGACTTTATTGTCGAGGGCGAGGGCGAGGAGCTTCTTGGTCAGTTCGACGAAAGTGGCGTTCTTGGCCACGAAGTCGGTCTCGCAATTGAGAGCGACGATAGCTGCGAAGTTGTCCTTGACATCTGCGAGGACGCAGCCTTCCGAAGCCTGACGGTCTTCGCGCTTGGCGGCGATGGCCTTACCTTTTTGACGCAGAATTTCGACAGCGGCATCCATGTCGCCGTTAGTCTCGGTCAGGGCTGCCTTGCAGTCGCTGAGGCCTGCGCTGGTCAGGTGGCGGAGTTTTTTGATGTCTTCGATTGTAACTGCCATTGTAGTGGAGTGTTATAATTGAATAACTATTTACTTAAAGATTGTTGTAGATTACTCGGCAGCGGGAGCTTCGGCAGCGGGAGCCTCAGCGGCTTCAGCGGCGGGAGCAGCCTCTTCGGCAGCTGCGGCCACTTCGCTGCGGCGTACGCGGCGACGTTCGCGTTTGGGAGCTGCGCCTTCTTCGGCACCTTCGCCGGCGGCTTCGGTATCTACCTTCTCGGCTTTACGCTCTTCCAGACCTTCGGCCATGGCAGCGCATACTGCGTCGAGAACCACTTCGATGCTCTTGGAAGCATCATCGTTGGCGGGGATTACGAAGTCGATGTTCGTGGGGTCGGAGTTGGTGTCGACCATAGCGAACACGGGGATACCGAGACGGTTGGCTTCGGCTACGGCGATGTGCTCCTTTAGTACGTCTACTACAAAGAGTGCGGAGGGCAGACGGTTGAGGTCGGCGATGCTGCCGAGGTTTTTCTCGAGCTTGGCGCGCTGACGTGTAATCTGCAGTTTCTCACGCTTGGAGAGGTTGTCAAAAGTGCCATCCTTGCTCATCTTGTCGATGGAAGCCATCTTCTTGACGGCTTTGCGGATGGTGGGGAAGTTGGTGAGCATGCCGCCGGGCCAGCGTTCGATGACGTAGGGCATGCCTATTGCGGTGGCTTTATCGGCCACTACTTGTTTGGCCTGTTTTTTGGTGGCTACGAACAGCACTTTCTTGCCGGATTTGGCGATGCTCTTGAGTGCTGCAGCAGCTTCTTCGATCTTGGCTGCGGTCTTTACAAGGTCGATGATGTGGATACCGTTACGCTCCATGAATATATAGGGAGCCATAGCAGGATTCCATTTTCTTTTGAGGTGACCGAAGTGGCATCCTGCTTCGAGGAGTTGTTCAAATGTTGGGGTTGCCATGATTTGATGGTAGGTGTTTGTTTACGTTCTTTTTGGTAATTACAACCCTGGGGTAGGGAACGTGTCCATCTCCGGGGTTTAGATACTAAACACGGGGCTCCGACGTCGGGCATTGACGCCGTCTGTGGCGTCGGGGCTATAGGGTCAGGCGGCTAAGCGGCTTGCAGGCATCGTGTGGTACCCGCGGCCATACCGCCGGAGGACATTAACGCTTGCTGAACTGGAAGCGCTTGCGTGCTTTGGGGCGACCGGGTTTCTTACGCTCGACAGCGCGGGGGTCGCGGGTTACGAAGCCATGCTTACGCAGCAGTGCTTTGTCTTCGGGGTTAACCTTTACGAGAGCGCGGGCGATGCCCAGGCGCAGTGCTTCGGCCTGTCCTTTGTAGCCACCGCCATCGAGGTTGACGTGGATGTCGTAGTTGGCGAGTACATCAAGCACCATCAGAGGTTGCTTAACGATATACTGCAGGATGGACGAGGGGAAGTATGTCTCTAAGGAACGTTTGTTGATTGTGATGACGCCGGTGCCTTCTTTGAGTATCACGCGGGCGACGGCGGCCTTACGGCGGCCTAATGCATTAACTGTTTCCATGCGTCGTTATTTCATTTTGTTGATGTCGATAAGTACGGGGTTTTGAGCCTCGTGGTCATGCTTCGGTCCGTTGTAGACATGGACGTTGGCAAGCAGGGCACGACCCATGCGATTCTTGGGCAGCATGCCTTTGAGTACGCGCAGGAACAGGGGGTGTTTGCCGGGCTTGATGTGCTTGTTGTAAGACTTTTTCATCAAGACCTCGGGTGTAGCCTCACGCTGACCGCCGGGATAGCCGGTGTAGTTGAGATAGATGCGGTCGGTCATTTTCTTGCCGGTCAGGACAATCTTGTCGGCGTTGATGATGATTACATAGTCGCCGCACTCTACGTGGGGCGAGTAGCTGGGCTTGTTTTTGCCGCGCAGAATCTTGGCAACTTGGGAGCAGAGGCGACCAAGTACCTGATCGGTGGCGTCAATCACTACCCACTTGCGCTCGACGCTTTGGGCGTTGGGCATAGATGTTTTGTAGCTTAAAGTATCCACTTTTAAGATTTTGTTTAACAATTAGTTAATACGGTCACAGCCATCGTCGGCACTCGGCCAAAAGTGCCGCCGGACTGCGCCCAATTGATGCTTTTTGGACATAATCGGCCTGCAAAGGTACGCATTTTAATCCGTTACACCAAAATATTTTAACTCGAATTTTTCTGCGCCAGTTTTCAGCCGTATTTTGCCGCCGTTCAGAGACCCGATTTCGGCAATTTTCGGCACAAGACAAAAATCCGGTGCATAGATTCTTGCCTTGTGCCTTTTTCTACCAATTTCTTATCTCGAACTCGCGTCAATAAGTGAATCAGTTTAGATTTTCAGCTTCTTGCGGCCCTGCGGCGATACAAGGATGTAGACGCCATGAGGCAGCGCATCGGCTGTGATTTCCGCTTCGCGCATACCGCTGCCAACACGCACGCCTTGCAGGTTGTACACCTCGTAGACCGCGTCCGGCGTGTCCACGCTCACATCGTCAACGTCGTTACACTCCGATATATTCAAGAATTTCTTCCACTCATCGGCTGTCTTGTACTTATTGATGGATTCTTCAGGGACAAGTAACTTACATGTCGTTTTATCGACTTCTCCAAATGTACCATTACCACAGACTGGCGGCTCAACGGCCATAGAAATCAGGTTTGCCAGTCCGTAGCAATCGCGAAAGGCATAGCTACCTATGGATGTGACGGAGTTTGGGATGGTCACGGAAGTGAGTACAAAACAGTCGCGGAAGGCACCTCTGCCGATGGAAGTGACGGAATTGCCGATGGTCACGGATGTGAGGTCTGAGCAGCCGGAGAAGGCGCGGTCTGGAATTATAGTGACTTTTTCGCCGATTGTCAAGGTCGTAAGACTTGTACAGTCACTAAACACAGGAGCGAGATATGATCCCATTTCTGTGCACTTTTCGGCATTAAACATCACGGAGGTCAACCCCGAGCAGCCGGAAAAGGCGTGGTCAGGAATTATAGTGACTTTTTCGCCAATAGTCAAAGTCGTAAGATTTTCACAGCCACTAAATACGGCATTGTATGAGCCTGACCCTATTTTTGTGCACTTTTCAGCATTGAACGTCATAGAAGTGACCCCGGAGCAGTTGGAAAAGGCGTAGTCGCCGATTGAAGTGACCGAGTTGGGGATAGTCACGGATGTCAGCCCAGAGCAACCGGAGAAGGTGTAGCGGTATATGGATGTGACGGAGTTGGGGATGGCTACAGAAGTCAGCCCAGAGCAGCCGGAAAAGGTGTAGCTGCCTATGGATGTGACGGAGTTGGGGATGGCTACAGATGTCAGCCCGGAGCAGTCGGAAAAGGCGTAGTCGCCGATTGAAGTGACCGAGTTGGGGA